>MTKZ01001930.1_pt2 | contig 24296 bp, 24 predicted proteins | sample 1042781 | NCBI WGS metagenome assembly MTKZ01 (sample SAMN06212207, study PRJNA360539) | anaerobic digester metagenome | biome: Wastewater treatment plant; material: sludge; isolation source: anaerobic digester fed with sludge from wastewater treatment plant | place: Denmark: WWTP Viborg ... | reverse complement strand
CTCTCGGAGCCCCGTGGCGCCTTGTCCGCCACCAAGGTCACCTTCCGCCCGCTGAGCCGCGCCGAGATCGACTCCTACGTCGCCACCGGCGAACCGATGGACAAGGCGGGCGCGTACGCCATCCAGGGCGGTGGTGGGGCTTTCGTCGACCACATCGAAGGCCGTCGAGACACGGTGATCGGCCTGGATCTCGCGTCGACCCGACGGCTCCTCCGCATGGCCGGTGTCACCGTTCCGTGCCATCCCGAATCCCCAGAGGGTCTTGCCGCTACCCCAGCCGAGTGATGCCCCGCATGTAGGGGCGGAGCGGTTCAGGCACATTCACGGTGCCGTCGTCATTGCGGTTGCTCTCCAAGATGGCGGCCCACACCCGCGGCACGGCCAGCGCCGAGCCATTGAGCGTGTGCACCAGATGTGTGCCACCACCGCCATCACCCTTGTATCGGATGTTGGCCCGGCGCGCCTGGTAGTCGCTGAACCAGGACACCGATGACACTTCCAGCCAGGCATCGGCCCCCGGCGCAAACACCTCGATGTCGATGCTCCGATGGTGGCTCTGGCCGAGATCTCCGACGCAGATGTCAACCGTGCGCCAACTGAGACCCAGATCCCGGATTCCATCGAGTGCACGGTTCAGCAACTCCTCGAACATGGCAGGCGCCTGCTCGGGGGTCGAGAAGGCCAAAATCTCAACCTTGTCGAACTCATGGCTACGGAGCATGCCCCGGGTGTCACGGCCGGCCGAACCAGCTTCGCGCCGGTAGCACGGAGTAGCGGTCATGTAACGCAGCGGGAGGTCCGACTCGGCGAGTACCTCGTCGCGGTGCATCGACGTGAGCGGTACCTCGCCGGTGGGAATCGCCCAGAGGTCGTCCCGTTCCAGGTGATACGCGTCATCGGCAAACTTCGGGAGCTGCCCGGTGGCGGTCAGCGTTTCACTGGTCACCAACGACGGTGGACGGATCTCGACGAACTCATCGGCGTTGCGGTCCAGGCCGTACTGGGTGAGGGCCCGGCTGAGCGTGGCGCCCGCCCCGCGCAGCAGGCTGAACATGGCGCCGCTCAACTTCGTGGCCCGCTCGGTGTCGAGGATGCCCAGGTCGGCGCCGATGTCCCAGTGGGGCACACGCTGGGCGGCACCGTAGCCGGCAGGATCCGGCCCACCGCATTGGAGCACCGGGTTGTCAGCGTCGCCGGCACCATCGGGCGCTTCCGGATGGGGCACGTTGGGTATCACCAGTAACAGCGAGCGCAGCTCCGCGGCCACGGCGTCCGCCTGAGCATCCAACTCCTTCTCGCGGTCCCCCAACGAGCGGCTCTCGGCCTGGAGGCCCTCGGCCTCGTCCCGTCTACCCTCCCGGAAGAGCGCGCCGACCTCCTTGGAGAGGGTATTGACCCTGCCACGCAGCTGATCTCGTTCGGCGGCCAAGCGACGCATTTCCGCATCCATGGCTGCGGCCTTGACCACGTCCGCGTCAAGGGACTCGTCCCCACGGCGGGCAAGCGCCGCCGTAACGCCGTCAAGATCGGTGCGAAGCGTGCGGACGTCCAGCATGCCGGAGACGGTAGCGCCAGGAGCGCCCTCGGTCCGAACGGCTTCGGCGGTGGCCGATACCAGGTCAGGTCAACCAATCGTGGCGCCACACGCGCCTACCAGCGTGACCCACCAACGCGGCCTGGTTCGCCGTCACGGATCACAGCGACCAGCGCGCCGGGCAACCGGCCGGGTTCGGACACCGTCATGGCGGCGCCGGCGGCCTGCAACTCCGTTGACGTGCCGTACCCCCACAGCACGCCGATCGACGGCAACCCGTGGGCCGTTCCTCCTTCGATGTCGAATCGGCGATCACCCACCATCGCCGTCCGCCCCACCGGCGCACCACCCATCTGATCCAAGGTCCAGCTGAGGATTTGGGGCTTGTGCAGGCGGCCCCATTCATCGGCGCCACCGATCACTTCGAAGTGGTCCAGGATCCCCAGATGCCGGCACACGTCGGTTGCCATGGCCACCCGCTTGGATGTTGCTGTCGCCATGCGCACGCCGGCAGAGCCAAGATCCGCCAGCATCGCCGCAACACCCGGGTACAACGCGCTGCGCTCGAGCCCCTCGGTGGCGTAACAGCTTCGATAGGTGGCCTTTGCCTGTTCCATCGCTTCGCCTGGGACGCCGTGGGCCGACAGCGCCTCCTCCAAGGGCGGGCCGATGTCGGCCCCCAAGGCCTCCATTGGCGGTGCTTCCAGGCCAACCGACTCGATGGCACGGGCCAGGCAGTGGGTGATTGCTGGAGCGGAATCCACCAAGGTGCCGTCGACATCGAACAACACCACCGCTCCGTTGAGGGGATCAGCGAGGTTCCCGTCAAGAGGCACTGCCAGAGGCTCCGTCGGTTCGGACATCTCACCGATCTTACGAGCAGCAGTCCGGGCACGGGCCCCGACGTTTCGTTCGCGCTGAAACTCCCGGCCACCCGAAATGCACAACACCACGCCGACTGAGTTCCCTGGCCGGTGCGAAGGTAGCGTCGTCTCCCTTGGGAATCGCCGTTGAGGTCGACGATCTACATATCCGCTACGGCGAACTCGAAGCGGTCAGCGGGCTCTCGCTGACCGCCGACTTCGGTGCCGTCACGGCGGTGCTTGGCCCCAACGGCGCCGGGAAAACCTCCACCATCGAGTGTTGCGAGGGTTATCGCCGACCAGCCTCCGGGCGGGTTCGTGTCGATGGCCTTGACCCGATCGCCGACCATCAGGCGGTCACGGAGCGCATCGGTGTGATGTTGCAGGGCTCGGGCCTACCACGCCACCAACGTCCTCGTGATGTGCTGGTGCAGTTCGCCGGCTTCTATGACGATCCTCTCGACCCGGACCAGCTCCTTGAGCAGGTATCGCTGACCCATCGCGCCCGCTCAACCTGGGGCAGGCTCTCCGGTGGCGAGCAGCAACGGCTTTCCTTGGCCTTGGCTCTGATCGGCCGCCCTCGTGTGGCGTTCCTCGACGAGCCGTCGGCCGGAGTCGACCTTGAAGGACGGTTGCTGATCCGCTCGCTCATCTCACAACTGCGAGACGACGGTGTCGCCGTCGTGCTGAGCACCCACGACCTGGACGAGGCGCAGAGCCTGGCCGACCACATCGTGATCGTCGACCGGGGCGTCGTGGTTGCCTCCGGGGCACCCGACGAGTTGCTGCGCCTTGAGTCTGGTGAGGAGGTGCGTTTCGGGGCTGATCCGCACCTGGACACCAACGAGTTGTCGCGACGCTTGGGAGTCGACGTGACCGAGCCCAGCCGGGGCGAGTATCTGGTGGCCGCCGCCGGCACCCCGCAACTGGTGGCGGCCCTCACGTCCACGCTGGCCGAATGGGACGTGACGTTGGCCGACCTCCGAGCCGGCCGTAAGCGGCTCGACGATGTCTTTCTGCGCCTGACGGGTGAGGCAAGCAGCGCAGCCGCTGGAGTAACTCAACCCGACACGCCGTCCACCACCCCCGACCGTGAGGGCCGATGAAACCCTTCCTGTCACAGTGGCGAGCCGAGTTGACTCTGGCGATGCGCCAGGGCGAGCAACTGCTGGTGTCGGTGGGCATTCCGTTGGGCATCCTGGTCTTCTTCAGCCAAATCGACGTGGTGAGCTTCGACGGCGTCAAAGCGGTGGACTACCTCACCCCGGCCACGATGGCGCTGGCCGTGATGTCGACCTCCATGGTCAGCCTTGGCATCGGCACGGGATTCGACCGCAACTACGGCGTCCTGAAGCGCCTCGGTGCCACCCCGCTGGGGCGTGGCCGCTGGTTGGCCGCCAAAGTGGCCACAGTGGCCACCATTGAAGTGGGCCAGGTGGCCATGCTGGGCGCCGTCGGTGCGGCCCTCGGCTGGCGGCCTCCCGCCACCTGGCCGCTGGGCATCGTGGCCCTTGCGCTCGGCACGGCTGCCTTCGCCGGCATCGGCCTGGCTCTGGCGGGCGCGCTTCCCGCACTGGCAAATCTGGCGGCCACCAACAGCGTGTACCTGGTGCTGCTGCTCATCGGCGGCATGGTGGTACCTCTGGAGAAATTCCCCGGCCCGCTCGCCGCCCTGGCTCATGGCCTTCCCGCAGCGTCACTCTCCGGCCTGGTCATCACCACCATGGGCCCTGAGAAATTCGCCACGGGCCCACTCTGGCTGGTGCTCACCTTGTGGGCGATCGGGGCACCGCTCGTCGCAGCCAAGACCTTTCGCTGGGACGGCTAAAGGTCTTGGCTATCCGCCGGGTGTGAGCGCCGCGTCAAGGGGCACCGTCGTCTGCGGAGGCGGTGGGTCATTGAACTCCGGGATGCCCGAGTCCACCCAGAACACAAAGACGGAGAGCACGGCGGTGTACACGATCACCGCAGCGATGGCGCCCCCGTAGAACACCCTGCTCAGCACTTTGCTCTCATAGCGCAGGTGCATAAAGAACCCGGCGACCATGAGGAACTTGATCAACATCAAGACCATCAGGATCGGACCATAGATCCTGCCGTTGTCGAGGAGTTCGGGCAGTGCGATCTCGATGGCGGTCAGCACCGCCAGCAATGCGCCAACCTTGACATAGATCATGTCGGAGTGGTGCACCATGCGATCGAGGCCGGGATCGGCCTCAAGGGTGGCCATTTCAGCGGCGGTCAGCGTGTCGTGCTCGCTGAATGGCGAGCCGGGTAGTGACTCGATGCTGGACGAACCCGAGTCTTCAGGGCTGGTGGTGCTCACGGGAGACGCTCCTACTTGATCAGGTAGACGACGGTGAAGATCAGAATCCACACCACATCGACGAAGTGCCAATACAAGCCGATGATCTCCACCGACTCGGCCTTGGATTGGGGGATCCGGTCCTTGAACGACAGCACCAGCAACGTCAGCAGCATGAGGATGCCGAAACTGACGTGGACACCGTGAAACCCGGTGAGAGTGAAGAATGCCGACGACGACACGTTGGTCGTGTAGCCGAAACCCTCCCTGACGAACTCGGTGAACTCGTACACCTGACCACCGATGAAGATCGCACCAAGAAACGCTGTGGTTCCCAGCCAGAGCCGCAGGCGGTGATGGTCACCGCGTGCGATTGAGGTCACCGCCAACACCATGGTCAGCGAGCTCATAAGCAACACGAACGAACTGGCCGAGGTGAACGCAATGTCGAACACATCGGAGATTCGCTCGGTGGACCCGGAGATGCCAGGTGCAAGCGGGCGGTTCTTGTACAGCAGGTAGGTGGAGATCAAGCCACCGAAGAGCATGCAGTCCGAGCCGAGAAACACCCACATGCCCAACTTCTCGTTGGAGACGCCGGTGCCGGTGTCATGGACCGCTCCATGACCGTGGCCGGCCTCGGAGCCGTCAGCGCCCGCAGTGATCGTGGCGGTATCAGACATTGGCGGGCTCCTCGGTTGCAACCTTCGCGTCGCTCACCTGCATGTCGGCGGCAGCTGCGTCGGTTGGCTCGTCCTGATCCGACCCGTCGGAGAGNNGTATCGACGTCATCGGGTGGTTCCAACGCCCAGCCGACCATGCCGGCGATGACCAGCGCAGCGCCGAGCACGGCAAACCACAGGTTGAAGATGACCCCGTAACCGATGAACGGCAGGCCCGAGGCCAGCAGGATGGGCTGGTAGGACGGCGACGGAAGGTGCACGCCGACCGAATCGCCCTTCTGTGCGACATCCTCGATGTTTGCGATACGCACCGGACGGCCGTCCTCATCGTGGCCGTACTTCAGGTACCAGGCCTCGTCGAGCTCGTGCACGGTGGGGATCGGGTCATAGTTGTACTCGGGAGTGGGGCACGGGATGGTCCACTCCAGGGTTCGGGCGTCCCATGGGTCCGGCCCGACGGCTACCGGGTTGGCCTTGTGAGCCTTGTAGCTGGAGTAGACGTTGTAGAGGAACAGGGCAACGCCGATGGCCATGGTGTAGGCGCCGATACTGGCCACCATGTTCCAGAGGTTGAAACCCTGGTAGTCGCTGTAGGTGAAGATCCGGCGGCTCATACCTTCCATGCCCAACACGTGCATCGGCCCGAAGGTGGCGTTGAAACCCACGAACACGAACCAGAATGCAACCTTGCCCAGCTTTTCCTGGAGCAGGTAGCCGAAGATCTTCGGGTACCAGTAGTAGACGGCCGCCAGGAAGCCCAAGACTCCCCCACCGAAGATCACGTAATGGAAGTGAGCGACGATGTAATAGGTGTCCGTCTGTTGTTGGTCGGCCGAGGCGAAGGCGTGGGTCACGCCCGACAGTCCACCGATGGTGAACATGGCAACGAAGGCAATCGAATACATCATGGCCACCGTCATGCGGATACGGCCGCCCCACATGGTGGCCATCCAGTTGAGCACCTTCACGCCGGTTGGTACTGCGATGGTCATGGTTGCCAACGAGAACGCGGTGACCGACATGGGCCCCATGCCCGAGGCGAACATGTGGTGCGCCCACACGCCGAAGCCCAGGAAGCCGATGGCGATACCTGAGAACACCACGAAGCGATAGCCAAACAGCGGCTTACGGCTGAACACAGGGATGATGTCGGACACGATGCCGAAGGCCGGCATCACGATGATGTACACCTCGGGGTGGCCGAAGATCCAGAACAGGTGCTGCCACAGGAACGGATCGCCACCCTTGGATGCGTTGAAGAAGGTGGCGCCGAAACGACGGTCAAAGGTCAGCAGGAACAACGCCACCGAAATGACCGGCACTGCGAATGCAAGCAGGAACTGGGTGACGAGGGACATCCAGGTGGTGGTCGGAATACGCCACCACGTCATGCCCGGAGCCCGCATGTTGAACACCGTCACAATGAGGTTGATCGAGCCGATCAGTGAGGCGAGGCCCACGATCTGGAGACCGACCGCATAAAAGTCGATGCCGTGGCTGGGTGAAAAGACCACGCTGGAGTTGGGTGCGTAGTTGAACCAGCCACCATCGGCCCCGCCGCCGAGGAACCACGAGCTGTTCACGAAGATGGCGCCAAACAGGTAGACCCAATAGCTCAGCGCATTCATTCGGGGAAAGGCCACATCCCTGGCACCGATCTGCAGCGGGATGATGTAGTTCATGATGCCTGCAGCGAACGGCATGATGAAGAGGAAGATCATCGTGATGCCGTGCATCGTGAAGACCTGGTTGTACAGGTCGGCTGACAGCAACTTCTGACCCGGCGCCGCAAGTTGCGCACGAATCAGCAACGCTTCGCTCCCGCCGATCACGAAGAACACCATGGCCGTGCAGGCATACATGATGCCGATGCGCTTGTGGTCCACCGTGGTGATCCAAGAGCGCCAACCGGTGGTGCTCTGCGGGCGGGTGAAGACGCCAAGAGGCCGCGCCGGCTGCGCTCCGTTGGTGGATGGCACTAAGGCCCCCGAGCCGTTGCCGTCTGGGTCGACGGTTGCCGGGAGGTCTTTCTTGTCTGGTTCAACGATCGTCATGTTGGTCCTTCGATCCGTTGGGTCAGTTGAGGGTGACGAGATAGGCGACCAGGGCATCGATTGTGGCCGGGTCGAGGTTGAGGTTCGGCATGCCCTGCTGGTTGTCGGGCATCATCGGTTTCATGGCTTTTGGATCTGTCAGCCAGTCCTTGAGGTTGCCCTCATCGGGCTTTCCGTCCTCGTAGTGAAGGGGGAACATGTTGCCCGAAAAGCGCTCCCTGGACATCAGGTGAGTGAGGTTTGGCGCCACGCCGGGTCGGACGGTGGGCACGGCTTTGCCGTCGAGGCCCTTGTAGTCGGCCACCGGCCCCGCATCGCTGTACTCGCCCTCGGCCGTCAATCCGTTCACCTGGTGGCAGTAGGCGCACTGCGACAGAAAGGCCGTGCGACCCTCCTCGGCCAACTTGTTGCCCGGCTCTGCGGGGGACGCGGTCTGATCGGTCACCCACTGGTCGTAGTCCGCCGGGGTCAAGGCCTTGACCTCCATGCGCATGTAACCGTGCGACAGTCCACAGAATTCGGTGCACTGACCTTCGTAAATGCCTGGCTTGTTGGCATTGATGGCCATGAAGTGTGTGGAGCCTGGACTGGCATCCATCTTTCCATTCAGCGCGGGGATCCAGAACGAATGGATGACGTCGCGGCTGCGGATATTCAGTTCAACTTGACGGCCCGCCGGTACCACCATCTGGTTTGCGGTGATGATGTCGGGCTGACCATCGGAGTCGAGGTCGTATCGATACTCCCACCACCACTGCTGTCCGTACACGTCGACATGGATGGCGTCTGGAACCCGCTGCTCCAGCTTGAAGATCGTCTGGACGTTCAGGACGGCCAGACCAGCCAGCAGGATCGCCGGCAGAGCAGTCCAAGTGAGCTCGAGCGGGGTGTTGCCATGGATCTGCACCGGGTCGTTCTCACCGTGCTCTTCGCCCCGGCGACGGCGGAACTTGATCACGATGACCACGATCACCACCTGCACGACGACAAACACCACGCCGGCGATGATGAAGATCGGCTTGACGAGGGTGTGGATCGTGTCCGCCTGCTGTCCCTTGGGGCTGAGGGTGGTCAGCGGATAGGTGTCCTGGTTGCCACACGACGCCAACGCCGCCACCAAGGCGACGCCAACCACGCCGTGCACGGTGCGGCGAACCGGTGCGGGAAGTCTGCTGAGGAGGTTCATAGAAGGGTCCATCGGTCGAGTTGGAACAAGTGCTTACGCTGCCACCAGGGCGGATGGCCCCGGTGCAGAGATCGAGGACGGCATCGCACCAGTCTGGCCCTGGTTGTCCACCAGCAGCCAGGCGGCCTCATTGTCCTCGGGATGCTCTTTGTGATCGTCGGCCAGACCGCCCCAGATGCCGGCGCCGATCACGATGACGCCAAACAGGATCACCACGGCCAACACGACGCCACGATTGATGGTGGGCCGAGCCGACAGCGCGAATGCGGTGGACATGACGGCCAGCGCCAACCCGGCAGCAATGATCGCTGCGCCCATACCGGCGGTGGCCAGGAAGAGACGGGAAAGCGCAAACACCACGATGCCAAGACCGACCGCAACGCCCACCGGCACCTCAAGAGGCCACAAAACCCGGCGGCGCGCTGTGCGGTTGACCTCCGGATCGGCCGAGGTGCGCTCGCTCCAGACGGTCAGTGTCCACTCTGCACCGATCAGGAACGCAGCGAACAAACCCAGACCAAAGAGAAACGGCTGGAACGACAGGCCGACCACTGCGATACCGAGGGCAAGGGCAAACAGTGCAGGCCAGGGCACGACATCCATGGGCGGCTGGTCGACGTAGGAACGGTCAGGTGCTTCCACCTCCACGATCGACACGGCGTCGCCGTCTCGAAATGCGGTGGTCAGCGCGCCCAGGCCGACGCTGAGCCCAGCAAAACCCATCAACGCGGCATAGCCAAAGTGGTCGCCGACGCCGCCCTTGTAGCCGAACGTCAACGGACCGAGAACAGCGCCCACCGCACCGTCGCCGGCAAGTGTGCTCCACGTGCCCGCGTCCATGGTGTTGGTGATGAAGCCATACAGCACGGCTGAAATGAAGGCCCCGATTGCGAGGCCAAAGTAGGTACGTGACCCTGTGTTGATCATGGGTGGCTTCGCCTCACTTCGTGACGTAGACGGCGTACCAAACCAGTACGTACACGCCGACCGTGGTATGCCAATAGAGCGCAGCCGCCGACCATCCGTCGGGATAGCGGCTGGAGAACTGTCCACCAAATGTGCGGAAGGCCATGACGGCCACCATCAAGAGGCCCACCAGCACCATGGCGACATGCGCTCCCACCACGGCGAAGGTTGCGCCGGCCTCGGGTTGGACGCCAACCGCCAGGTCACTTTGCGACATCAAGTACCAGGTGCTGTTGAGAAACGACAGCCCCAGCAGCGCTGTAATCCCGATGGCCCAATAGGCCTGAGACCGCTCGTCCCTGGCGATGGCCCACACCGCCCATTGGATCGACAGCACCGAGAGGCCAAGACCCCAGAACATCACGTTGGGCTGAGCGAGCGGCATCGAGACGCCGTCAAAGAACTTCTCCGAGGCGGAGCGAATCTCCAGGTAGTTGCCAAGCAACAGGACCACCAGCATGGCGGATGAGGCTGCGGCGAAGGCCGCACCCGCCACCGTCTGGCGGCGTTTGGGCAACACCGCGGGCGTCACCTCGGCGGGGATGGTGCTCATTGCTCGCTCCCTTCGGCAGTGCCGGACGCCTCACGAGCGTCCAGCAGCGGCGAGGCGGAGACCACCTCGGGCAACTCGTCATCGAAGTTGTTTGTGCTCGGCGGAGAGGACGTGAGCCACTCCAGCGTGTGACCGTCGAATGGATCGACAGGACCATCAGACTCGCCTCCGCGCAGCCCGGCAGCCAACCCACCGGCGGCACCCAGAACGCTCAGCGCCAGCAGGACCGAACCCGCTGCAATCAGCCAACCGGCCGTCTCAGGCGCACCGGCGCCGCCATCGATGGATGCAACAGCGTCGATCACTCCGCCCACGCCAGCCAGCAGGCCGCCAAGCGCAGCCAGCAGCGCCATGCCCGCCGCTGCGCCCTTGGCAGGCATGGAACCCGTGAACTTGACGCCCCAGAAGGCGAGGGCAGCCAACAATCCGGCGACCGCACCACCGAGGATCATGTTGGATTGGCCGTCGATCAGTCCGTTGACCGCAGGCAAACCCAGCAGCCCGTCCTCACCGCCGCCGTAGGTATTGAGTGCTGCCAAAGTTCCGACGATGCCGGCCAATGCGAGGAGCCCCAGTGCTGCCAGCACACCAACCAGGGCGTCTGGGGCGGCCGGAGCGCCGCTGAGTCGACGAAGTTGCGGAAGCAACCCTGCCAGGGTGGCCAACACCGCCACGAGGGCCAGCACGGCCAGTGCAGCCCAGACAAATGTGTTGACCGCCAGGTTGGGGTCGACCGCCCAGACCCCGAAAGAGGCGACGCCAAGTACGACGATCAGACCTCGAAAGACGAAGCGCTGCATCAGGCGGGCGCCGGTGGCCACCGGCAGAACGTCGACGGCCAAGCCGATCACCGGGATGGCGATGATCCAGATCGCAGGTTGCCAGCCAAGAAATCGCAGGTCCGCAACGGCGCCAATCTTGATGGCGCCTGCTTCGGCACGATTGGCCTGCATCAGCACGCCGACCGCCACAATCGCCGGGACCGTTGCGAGCCACAGCGCCCCCGACACCAACATCGAGTAGGCGAACATCGGGGTGCGGGCAAGCGTCATCCCGGGAGCCCGCAACGTGAGCACCGTGGTCATCACTGCGATCATGCCGCCCAACAGCGAAACCGCGCCGGCTGCGAGCGAAAAGATCCCGAGGCGCCCCATCTCGTAGGAGTTACCGCCCAGACCCCCGTCACCGAGGATCGACACGACGTACAGCACCGTGGAGATCAGCCATGAGTAATACGACAGCGCCACCAACCGTGGGAACGAAATGCCGCGGGCGCCAACCTGAAGCGGCACCACATAGATGGCGAGTCCCACGATGAGGGCCATCACCCCGAGCACGATGACGGCGATGTCTGCCGACTGTCGAACCTGCACCGACCATGTGCCCAGCAGTGGATCAGCGCTGTTGGCGCCGGCCCAGCCCACCGCCCGTGCCACGAACAGACCTGCGGTCACCAGCAGCGCCGCCAGCGTGAACCGCCGTCCCAGACGCTTGTGGTCGACGGCACCGAGGTAATGCTCGATCGCGGTCAACTCGGCTGCGGCCGCCTGCGGCCGGCTCTCGGGCTTTGCCGCTGCCAGCGCGGGTGGTGCGGCAGGGGGCGCCTCAACCGTGGTGTCGGTTACTGCCATGTCCGTTCCCTACCTCGACGTCAGAGTGATTCATGGTTCGTGTTGCTGTGCCGTTCAGGGTCGTGCTGTGCTCGACGGCGCGACCGATGCGGACATTACTCCCAGAAGACCGGCGGTTGGAAAACCGTCGACCAGGGGAGACTGGGTCACCAGGGCCAGCCCAGCCCTGCCAACTGGTCGACGGCCATCGCCCCGAACAGGACGGTGATATAGGTGATCGACCATCCGAACAGCCTCATCGCCGCAGCGGGAGTGGGTGTTCGCAGCACAGCAAGTGCAGACCAGATGAACACTCCACCGCTGATCAGGGCCGCCCCCATGTAGATCCAACCCAGGTCGGCCACCGGTGCCAGCACCAGCGACACCACCACCAGGGCCAGCGTGTAGGCGAGGATCTTGCGGGCGGTGACGTTCAGCGTCGTGACCGATGGCAGCATCGGCACGTTGACCGAGGCGTAGTCCTCGCGGTACTTCACCGCCAGCGCCCAGAAGTGTGGCGGCGTCCACAGGAAGATCAGCAGGAACAGCAACCATGGCGCCCAGCCCAGCGAGCCGGTGACGGCCGCCCAGCCAATCAGCACCGGACCTGCCCCTGCGGCGCCACCGATGACGATGTTCGAGGAGTATCGACGTTTCAGCCACATCGAGTACACGCCCACGTAAAACGCAAACGAGGCGAACGCCAGCATGGCGCTGAGCGGATTGACCGCAAACCACAGCAGGGTCACGGCAACCACCTCGATCGTCAGCGCGAAGATCAGGGCGTTGCGTGGGGTGACCGCTCCGGTCACCAGGGGGCGGTTTGCCGTGCGCTTCATCTTGGCGTCGATGTCACGGTCGATGAACATGTTGACGGCGTTGGCTCCGCCCGCCGACAGCGTGCCCCCGACCACGGTGGCCACCATGAGCCAGATCGACGGCAGGCCACGCTGCGCGACGATCATCACCGGCACGGTCTCGATCAACAACAGTTCGATGATCCGGGGTTTGGTGAGCGCCACGTACGCCCCGATCGCACTCCACCCTCTAGCGCTCGAGCCCGCGACCGCAGACGGCGTCGTGTGAGTGAGGTGTGTTGCCGTCGCCATCGCGTCAAGGGTACGCCCCCTCGACGGCCGGTGGCCAAGCAACAACCTGCCATCGAGGCAACGCCAACCCAGCGCTAGCCTGACGGCCGTGAACCCCGGTCCCATCCAACCAAGCCTGCGAGCGGGCGAGGACAGCGCTTCCGAACGGGCGGCGACGGACGGCACCGGGGCCCAGAACCCTGGCGGTTCGGCCTCCGCGCTTCGCAAGATGACCGGGTTCGTTCGTCAACCGGTGAGCCCCCGCGCCTACCGCAGGTTCACCTTTGCGGCACTGCTGCTCCTCGGCATCATCGTCCTGACCGGCGCCGCCGTGCGGCTCACCGGATCCGGCCTTGGCTGTGCAGACTGGCCCCGATGCTCCGACACCGAGGTCATCGGCACGCTGTCCGGTCACCAAGGCGTCGAGCAGGCCAACCGCCTGTTCACCGGCGCAGTCTCGGTGGCGGTCGCCGCTGCGGTGCTCGGCGCCGTTCGCCGCCGGCCGTACCGTCGCAGTCTCACGGTCTGGGCCTGGTCGTTGGTGGCGGGCGTGGTGGCCCAGATCGTTTGGGGCGGCGTCACCGTGTTGACCGACCTGAACCCGGCGGTGGTCATTGGTCACTTTCTGATCTCGATGGTGCTGGTGTGGTCGGCCACCGTGTTGCACGTGCGCGCCGGCGACGCCGACGGGGCAGGCGGGCCATCGCCCGTCAAGCCCGGTGCGCTCCCTCGCGTCAGCGTCGCTGCCAGGTCGGCTGGCGCCGCCTTGGCTCTGGTGGTACTGACCGGCCCGGTGGTCACCGGCACCGGGCCGCACGCCGGCGATGCCACCGCCCCGCGGTTTGGCTTCAACCTCACCTCGGTCGTCCGGCTGCACTCGCTCACCGCCTGGCTACTGGTGGGTGCCGTGGTCTGGCTGGCGATTGAGGCAGGCCGGAGCGGCGACGGCCCCACGATCTTCCGGGCTCAGATCATCGTGCTGCTCACCCTCGCCCAAGGCGCCATCGGCTACACGCAGTACGCCCTGGGCGTGCCCCCGGTGTTGGTGGCGGCCCACATCGTCGGGGTCACCCTGCTGGTCGTAGCGGTCACCCGCCTCGTGCTGCTCACCCCGGTCACACCCGGTGCCCGTCCGCTCCTCCCGTGGGCGTCGACGGAATGATCCGCGGATCGTCACTGAGCACCACGGCACCCGACACCCTCGAACGCACCGAGGTCGATGAATCACTCTCGTTGGACCGCCCATGGGTGGTCATCGTCTGGAACGACCCGATCAACCTGATGGAGTACGTCACCTTCGTCTTTCAGTCACTGTTTGGTTTTTCAAAGGAGAAGGCCACCAGATTGATGCTGGACGTGCACCAGTTGGGCCGAGCCACCGTGGCCACCGGCACCCGGGAGCGGTGCGAGCTCGACGTTTCCCGTCTGCACGAGCACGGCCTGTGGGCAACGATGGAGCAGGATTCGTGACCACCCGGCCCCCGCCGTGACGGAACCCGGTGCGCCACCTGATGGCGAGCGGCCCTGGTTCGTGCCGGTGATGACCGCGGAGGGCCCGGATGGGGCGTGGGGTGACAACGTCCAGGACGACGCCGAAGCCGCATCCGGCAATGACGCCGTCGAGCACGATGATGCCGCCGATGATGCCGCCGATGACGCCGCCGATGACGCCGCTGACGGGCTGTCCGGCGTGGCTCCGGGCACCACCCTGGCGTGGAGTGGCTGGGCGATCGACGAACAGCTTCCAGATCGGCTTTGCGCAGTGGCACGGTCACTCGCACACCGGCTCACCCAGGAGTTGCCCGAATTGGCCCACCAAAATCCAGAGGGCGGGCAGCACTTCAACCACCAGCAGTTGATGGCGGCCATGGAGCACGCGCTGGGAACACTCGCCGAGGTCTGCGATGGTCGCACGCTGGCCGGCGAGGATCTGGGCGCTGCGTTTGGGGCTGCTCACGATGGTGCAGTGATCGCTGCCATAGTGGCCGCCACCACCGACGAGTCGGCGGTGGCCCAACAAGGCCGGTGGTTGCAACGGACGTCCGAGGAGTTTCACCACGCCATGTGGAGACGATTTGTACCAATGGACGACGGCCGGTTTCGGGTGCGTCTGCGCCGCGGCGAGCGTGTGCTGGTTGCACGTGTGCTGGCCGAACAGCAGCAGCGGCTTGCCGAGGACACACCCGACCTGGCGCCGCTGTTTCCTCCCGGCTACGGCGATGTTGACCCCGATGCGGCAATTCGCTCGGCCGAGTTCGCCTCGCTAACCCGGGACGACCTCATGATGGGGCGACGCAACGCACTCCAATCAATGCAGGCCTCGCTGGGCGAGCGCATCATCGACGCCGATACGCTCGCCGCCTGGATGCGGACACTCAACGACGTTCGTCTGGTCATGGGCACCAACCTGGAAATCGACCATGACGAGCAGCCACCGCCAGTTCCGTGGGACCCCGCGTTCCCCGCCTGGCGCTCCTATTCGCTCTTCGGCAACCTGGTGCACGAGGCCGTCATGGCCCTGCGCACGCAGCTGTAACCCCCCGTACATCGGCCGGGCCCTCACTCCGAGGTCTGGCCCGGACGCGAGACGGGCCGAGCCCTGAGGCCCGACCCGTCTCGTGATGATGTGGTCGGGACCGGCGTCGATCCGGTGACCTACCGCTTTTCAGGCGGTCGCTCTACCAACTGAGCTACCCGACCAAGACCACAAACCCGGACCCTTGGGGCACGTGCCCCCAGGGTTGATTCCGGTGTCTGTGGTGGCGGTCCCGACGGGATTTGAACCCGCGACCTCCGGCTTGACAGGCCGGCGTGCACTCCAAACTGCACCACGGGACCAGCGCTATTCCTTCACGAGCCGAGGCCCGATCAGGAAGCGACACCTTATCCGATACGCAGGCGGTCTCCGCCAGTCGGTATCCGGTCAGGCACGACGAAGCGCCGCGCACGCCCCGTTCGGGAGCGGGTTGCGCGTTTGATGCTGAGTGCGATGAGTCCCTGCATGAAGCCACCGCCGGATGGCCGGATACGCCTACCAGGGGTCCACGCCCGCTGGGTTTGAGGCGGCAACCGCCTCCACGCCGGACCTCGCTCTGGCACCCCCAACGGGATTCGAACCCGTGTTGCCGCCTTGAAAGGGCGGTGTCCTAGGCCGCTGGACGATGGGGGCCAGTCCCGCGCGGGAACGGCCGATCATAGCTTCGCCCGGCCCCCGTCCGGTAGCCGGCGCCGTGAACCGCACGGTGGGTGGTCTCGATTTCGGCTTCCGAGTTCCACCGCAGCCGCTGGAGCGATGTAGCTCGGCGACGCAGCTGAGGAGTCCTTGTTCAGGCGACGCCGAGGATGCCGGGCAGGTTGGTGTGGTCGTCGAGGAGCACCTCGGCCTCGGGCGCCTCGGTGACATCGTCGCGCCAGTGGCGATACCGCACCGACGTGATACCCATGCCCAGAGCACCAGCCACGTCGGTGCGACGCAGATCCCCGACGTGGGCCGCCTCGACAGGCTCCACGCCGAGCCCCTCGAGAGCGTGCGTGAAGATTCGGGGGTCNNACCCGTGTTGCCGCCTTGAAAGGGCGGTGTCCTAGGCCGCTGGACGATGGGGGCCAGTCCCTCGCGGGAGCCTCAGAGCGTACCAATGCCGGACCACAAACCGGAAGCCGGTTGCAATCAGCACCGGTTGCGGCGTTGCGGCGCCGACCGCTGCGAGCACCGAGGCTCAGCCGATGCCCAACATTGCAGGCAGGTCCGGGTGGTGGTCCAGAACCATGTCGGCTTCCGGCAACTCGGTCTGATCATCGCGCCAGTGGCGATAGCGCACCGCGGTGATGCCCCTGCCGAGCGCCCCGGTCACATCTGTGCGTCGCAGATCACCAACGTGCGCCGTCTCACCCGCCGCCACACCCAGCCCGTCGAGTGCATGATCGAAGATGCGTGCGTCGGGCTTGTAGATGCCCACATCGTCAGAAAACGACCAGTGATCGAAGTACTTCAGCACCTCGAAGTGCTCGAGGTACCCCCGAAGTGCCGTTGACGGGGTGATACCGACATCGCAGACGATGCCCACCTTGATGCCTGCGTCCTTGAGGGTGCGGAGCGTGTCCGCGATCCCGGGGGCCAGGATACGTTGGGTAACGGGCAGCCCTCGGTGCAACTCCGCAGCCACGGCATCGTGGGCCGCGGGGTCATCGATGGAAAGTTCCCCCAGCACCTGAGCCGACCATTCCTCGGGTGAAAACGGTCGGTTCTCCCGCCAGCGCACCTCGTAGAAGCTCTCTGCGGCGGCGGTGGCCGCGAGAAGTGCCTCCTTGGCCACATCGGCCTTCACCGACGCCAAGGCCACCATCACCCGGTCGACCCGCTGATCTTCGGGCGAATCGTGCTCACCGATCAGGGTGTTCCAGAAATCGTAGGTGACTGCGCGGATCAACGGGCGGTCGACTCGACGGGCTTCAGCGATTGCGCACCACTCCCTCACTCCGGGCCGCGGCACTGACTGCCGCCGCCACCCGATCGGCGACACGCGGGTCGAACACCGACGGGATGATGTGGTCGGCAGCAAGATCGTCCCCAACCACCGAGGCGATCGCATGCGCGGCCGACAGGTTCATGCCCTGGGTGATCTTGGTGGCCCCTGCATCGAAGGCACCTCGGAACACGCCGGGGAAGGCCAACACATTGTTGATCTGGTTGGCAAAGTCCGAGCGGCCGGTGGCAATCACCGCCGCGATGTCGGCGATGAGCTCGGGCCGAATCTCGGGGTCGGGGTTGGCCATCGCGAAGACGATCGGGTCGGCGTTCATGCTCTCGACATCCTCCCGGGTCAAGACATTGGGCGCAGACAACCCGATGAACACGTCGGCGCCACCCATCACATCGGTGAGACTGCCGGCGAGCGCCTCGGGGTTGGTGTGCTCGGCAAACCACTGCTTCGAACTGTTCAGATTCTCCCGACCGGTGTGCACCGCGCCCTGCGAGTCGACCCCAACCACATGCGTCGCTCCCGCGCCCATCAGGATTTTGGAAACGGCAACTCCTGCGGCACCCACACCGGACACCACGATCTTGATCTCGCCGAGCGCTTTGCCAACAATCCGCAACGCATTGTCCAGCGCGGCGAGGGTGACGATGGCCGTGCCGTGCTGGTCGTCGTGAAACACCGGAATGTCAAGGCGTTCCACCAGCGCCTCCTCGATTTCGAATGCACCGGGGGCGGCGATGTCCTCCAGGTTGATGCCACCGAAGGTCGGGGCCAGGCGGGCCACGGTCTCAATGATTTCCTGCGGATCCTTGGTGTCCAGGCAGATGGGAAAGGCATCCACCCCGGCAAAATGCTTGAACAGCAACGCTTTGCCCTCCATCACCGGCATGGCCGCCTCGGGGCCGATGTCACCCAAACCGAGGACTGCGGTGCCGTCGGACACGATGGCCACCGTATTGGCCTTGATGGTCAGGTCGTGCGCCCTCGCCGGATTCTTGGAGATCTCCATGCAGACCCGGGCCACACCCGGCGTGTAGGCCATCGACAGGTCATCGTTGTCACGCAGTTCCGACAACGAGCTCAGCTCGATTTTGCCGCCCTGGTGCAGGTCGAAGACCTGATCGGACCACTCGAGCACGATGATGCCGTCAATGTCGTTCACCGCTGCCAGCACCTGCTCCTGGTGCGACTCGCTCCTGCAATACACGACGGCGTTTTGCACCAGATGCGAGGTCTTCACCTCGAACCCGTCGAGCGCGGCGATGTTGGCACCCACCTCGCCGATGGCCATGGCCAGCCGGCCCAACATGCCGGGGCGGTTCTCCATGCGGACACGCAGGCGCAGTGAATACGCGGGGGTGGGGGTATCAGCCATTTTCTCGACGCTACTTCCCTCGAAGGATGGTTACGGAAGTCATGACCCGGCAACGAGCGACCGAGGGACCGACGCGATGGTGCGGGAGGCCTCCGAGGAGACCTCCCGCACCGTCGCAAATCCGCTGGACTCAATGTCCGGCTCGTTGGGCTAGCAGCTCACTAGCTGGGCATCAGCACCGAGTCGATGATGAACACGGTGGCGTTGGCGGTCTGAACATTGCCGCAGACCACAGTGGAGTCGTTCACCTTCATGGTGTCGCCATCAGCGGTGATCTTCAGCTCGGAGCCCTGCAGGCTCTTCACCGAACCGGCATCGATCAGGTCCTGGGCGCTCATCTTGCCCTCAACCACATGCACCTTCAAGATGTCGGTCAGGTCACCGGTCGGGTCGGCCAGCAGCGTGTCCAGCGTCTCCTTGGGGATCTTCTGAAACGCCGAATCGGCGGGAGCGAACACCGTCAGGGCCTCAGCCGAGTTCAGGGTGTCACCAAGGTTGGCGGCGGTGACCGCGGCAACCAGAGTGGAAAGCGCCGGGTTGTTGGAGGCCGCAGTGGCCACCGGATCCTCCGACATGCCCTCGAAGCTGCCCTTCCCGTCAGCTGGGACCGCAGCGCAGCCCTCACCAAAGTTGTCGTCGGCGAACGCAGCGGAGGCAGTGTCGCCGGAGGCGGCGTCGGCTGCCTCGGGCATGAGCACCGAGTCGATGATGAACACGGTGGCGTTGGCGGTCTGAACATTGCCGCAGACCACAGTGGAGTCGTTCACCTTCATGGTGTCGCCATCAGCGGTGATCTTCAGCTCGGAGCCCTGCAGGCTCTTCACCGAACCGGCATCGATCAGGTCCTGGGCGCTCATCTTGCCCTCAACCACATGCACCTTCAAGATGTCGGTCAGGTCACCGGTCGGGTCGGCCAGCAGCGTGTCCAGCGTCTCCTTGGGGATCTTCTGAAACGCCGAATCGGCGGGAGCGAACACCGTCAGGGCCTCAGCCGAGTTCAGGGTGTCACCAAGGTTGGCGGCGGTGACCGCGGCAACCAGAGTGGAAAGCGCCGGGTTGTTGGAGGCCGCAGTGGCCACCGGATCCTCCGACATGCCCTCGAAGCTGCCCTTCCCGTCAGCTGGGACCGCAGCGCAGCCCTCACCAAAGTTGTCCTGACTGAAATCTGCTGAGGCAGTGTCGCCGGAGGCGGCCGTCGTCTCGGTGGTCTGAGCCGACGTGTCGGACGCACTGGTGCTTCCGTCATCGTCGGAACAACCGGCGAGAATCAATGAACCGACGAGGCCGAAGGCGACGATGGCTTTGCGGGGCTTGGTGTTGAAACGCATGAATGGGTTCCTTTCGCAGGGGTTTTCGTGGACGTAGTGGACGTTCATGTCACGTTCACCACGATCTTTTGCCAACCGGTTGCACCATCTGGGATGGGTTTGACCCGGTCGAACGGTTGGGTTTCGCCGTCGGCATTGGTTGCTCTGACAACGATGGTGTGACTGCCTGAGGTGGCCTTCCAGGGGTAGGACCACTGGACCCAGGTGTCGGCTGAGGGGACGGGTGCCAGGTCGGCTTCGACCCAGGCGGCGTCGTCGATTTTGAGTTCCACCTTGTCGATCCCGACGTGCGGGTCCCAGGCGACGCCCGCCACGGGCACCGTGCCAGGATCGACCGTGTCGCCGAGGCCGCCGGGGCGGTCGATGCGGCTGAGGGTCTTGATCGGTGCGTCGGTGGCCCAGTCACGCTTGGTCCAGTAGGCCTGCTCGGCCTCAAAGGTGGTGACGTTCAGTTCGGACAGCCACTTGGTTGCCGAGACGAATCCGTACAGTCCGGGCACCAGCAGACGTGCCGGGAAGCCCCGTTCCAGCGACAACGGCTCGCCGTTCATACCGACGACCACCATTGCGTCCCGCCCGTCGTAGATCGTCTTCAGTGGGGTGCTGGCAGTGAAGTCGTCCACCGAACGGCTGAGCACCTGATCGGCCCCGTCCTGCGGTCCGGCCTCGTCGAGGAGCTCGGCGAGCGGCACGCCCAACCACTTCGCGGTGCCGGCCAGACGCCCCCCAACCTGATTGGAGACGCACACCAGCGTGATCGTGCGCTCGATGAGGGGGCGGTCAAGCAGGTCGGCGAGCGAGTAGCTGCGCTCGCTGTCCACCATGCCCAGGATGTCGAGCTTCCAGTCTTTGCCGTTGACCCGGGGGATCTCCAGGGCGGTGTCCACCCGGTAGAAGTCCTTGGCCGGGGTGATGAAGGGGGTGAGTCCAGCGATGTCCGGATCTATGCCAGAAGGAAGAGCCTTTGCGGCCTCCGCCGGCTTGGGCAGAACGATCTCTCCCCGATTGGTCGACACCTTGAACAGTCCGGAAACGGCCTTCCCGAGCCCGCCGGCCGCCGCCGCACCTGCGACGACGAGGGAGGAGCCGACCAGAAATCGACGACGGTCGGCGGAATCGGAAACCCCCGCCTGCCGCTGTGGTGGCCACAGCAGCAGATCCAGCACCGCTGCGGCGGTGAGACCGCCCAGGATGCTGGGGAGAACGGCGAGCGGCCCTGCGCCGGTGCGGCTCAACGCTGAGACCGCACCGACGAGGGCGAAGACACCGGCACCGACGGGGGCGGCGATGCGGCGCTTGGTGGTGAGCATGCCGAGCACCGCACCAAAGATGAAGAGGAAGATCGTGGTGCCGAAGATCAGGGCGATCTTGTCGTTCTGCCCGAACGTTGCAATGGCGAATTCCTTGACGGCATTGGGCACATTGTCGACGACAACATTGCCCACGGCGACCACCGGTGATGAGACCGAACTGAATGGCGCAGCCACCAGTTCGGCTACTCCGAGGGCGGCTCCGGCGGCGGCCAGACCGGCCACCAGGCCGCTGATCCATCCGCCCTGCTGTTGGCGGGGACCACGAAGCGCACCCACGGCCTCCTCCACCCGGGAGACCCCGGGGAGGGAGGAGGCGGAGTCGACACGGGGGGAGCCTGACTCCTGGGGGGTGGGTGCGTTCACAACTCTTCTTCGGGGCTGTCCGCATCCCCGGATCACCCAAATGGGTGTGACACTCGACACATCACAGAGGGGCCGAGACTCACACAGAAGCGCACCCCACGCACCCAGTTGCGGGCCGCGCCCACGGGGTGACGCGGCAGCGCCACCCCGTGGAGGGGTGGCGCTGGGTTGGCCGCTGGAGGGTCACGCCACCCGGCGGCCCAGAGGGGTCAGGTGAACTCGCCCGCCGCCACGGGGTCGTGATCAGAGCTGACCACGCCACCTGCCGTCTCGACCGTGATCGCCAGCGCCCTGGCATCGGTGGCGGTCTGGAACGCGCTCACCCGAGGGCGGTTACCCAGCACGCCGACCGAGACCACGTTGTCGTCCCGGGCGGCCCACAGCTGATAGGTCTGATCCGCAGGCAGTTCAGGCAGATTGTCGGCAAACAGGTAGCCGGTTCCATCGGGCCTCACCGCCGCCCGCAGGTTGACCTTCAAATCATCCCCTGCAAGGTCGACCAACTCGGAGGACGGATCGGCAAGCGCTTCCTGGGCCGACCGCTCGATGCTCCCCGAGGCCATCTCGGCGCTCAGGTTGTCGATTCGGTCGCCTTGGCGAACCACCAGGCCACCAAGCATCAGCACCGCCACCACAGCGGCCGCGGCCGCCAACATTGGCCAGACCTTCGACCGCAGGCTGCTCACCGAGCCACCACCTGCGACGGCTGCGCCAGGCGGAACATTGTGGCCTCGTGCCTCCCGTCGGCTGCTCAGCTCGTCGGGCACCGCCCTGGCATGGCCGTCTTCCAACGCATCGCCGCCAGGCGCGGCACCCGCTCCGGGGTTCGGCCCAGAAGACCGGTCGGTGGGCCCCGTCGTGGCGATCATGCCCGGCCGTCCGCTGAGCGAGCCCTCCGGAAACAAGGCTGAGACGGAGGGCGCTCCTCCTGTCGATTCACCAGGCGCCCCGTCAGACTCGGCCAGGCGGTCGCGCAGACGGTCCCAGGTGCCGATCGGAGGGGCGGAGGCAGCCTCGGCCGCCAGCGCATCCACGGCGACCTGGAGGGTTGCCAGTTCGGCGCGGGCGTCGGGAGAGCGTTGCAACAACGCGTCAACCTCCGCTCGCTCCTCTTGGGAGACGGCATCGAGGGCGTAGACCCCCAAGAGTGTTTCGATCGACTCAGCGGCGCCGTCTCCGTTGCCGGCGGCACCATCGAAGTTGGCGGTCATGTCTGGACTCCTAGTCCTGCCGCCTCCAAATGCGAGGCAAGCTTGGCGAGCCCCAGCCGGATCCGGCTCTTGGCCGTGCCTTCGGGGATGGACAGTTGTTCGGCAACCTCCCGGTAGGTTCGGCCACCGAAGTAGGCCAGCACGATTGCGTCGCGCTCGGAGGTCGAGAGTTCTTCGAGGGCATCCCGGATGTTGGATGACCGAATCATTTCCCAGGCTTCGCGCTCGATGTCGGCCGAAGGCCTGGTTGTGGCCAGATCCACCTCGTGACGCTCCTCACGATTGCGTCTGGCCTGTTCGCTACGAATCCGATCGACCGACCGGCCGTGGGTCATGCGCAACAGGTAGGTGCGCAGCGTGCCCCGTTCCGAGTCGAACTTCTCAGGAGAGTTCCAGAGACGAACAAACGTGTCTTGGAGCACCTCCTCGGCGATGTGACGATCGCAGATCACCCGGTTGGCCAGGCCATACACAGCATCGCCATGACGTCGATACAGCTCGCGCAGCGCCCCTTCGTCGTATCGGCCGACTGCCACCACCAGGGCGGCATCGGACTGGGCAGCCAGTTCGGGGTCCATCTGCTCATATTCCGAGGCTGCATGGCCATCTGGATCACTCACGGTGCAAATTCCCCTCCCAGTCCCACGAGCACGCAGCAGCATGACCGAGAAACACCTTCGTAGGATGACGCCAACCTGACAGCGCTGAGCCGACCTGGTGTACGTCGTTGGGTGTCCCTCGTCGGAGGTCCGACGGTATCAGTACCCCACCTCCCACAGCGTCAAGCCATGAGCCGGGGCCACCCGCCCGCACTGCTGTCGATCTTGAGATTCCAGGGCTTCAGCAACCGAGGCCACGCTGCGTCGGCCCTCTCCCACCTCGACGAGCGTTCCCACCATCGATCGCACCTGGTGATGGCAGAACGAGCTGGCAAGCACCCAGAAGTCCAGCCGATTTGTACCGTCGGGAACGATGGCAAACTCGAAAAGGTTGCGGACCCGCGATCGCTCCGGCCTGCCAGGCGCCGGCGGCGTGCGACGACAGAATGCAGAGAAGTCGTGCCGGCCAACAAACGTCTGAGCCGCCTCGCGCATCGCCTCCGCGTCGAGGTCGCCCTCGGTGTGCCAAACAAAGCGGGCCAGCTGGGGATCAACCCATACCGAGGTAACCACCGAGTAGCGATACCGGCGCCATATCGCCGAAAATCGAGCGTCGAACGACCCGGGCACCACGAGTGCCGCGATCACGGCGATCTCGGGCCCCAACATCCGGTTGAGCGAACGCACCATCCGAAGCGAGTCCAGGTTGGCATCGCTCTCGAAATGCACCACCTGGCGCCGGGCGTGCACCTCGGCGTCGGTCCGACCGGCACACACCAGCACCACC
>MTKZ01125888.1_pt1 | contig 24326 bp, 15 predicted proteins | sample 1042781 | NCBI WGS metagenome assembly MTKZ01 (sample SAMN06212207, study PRJNA360539) | anaerobic digester metagenome | biome: Wastewater treatment plant; material: sludge; isolation source: anaerobic digester fed with sludge from wastewater treatment plant | place: Denmark: WWTP Viborg ... | reverse complement strand
TCGCGACTCCGATTTGGTTTGAACTGTTCGGCTGGCTGCAGCGGGCGCTGGTTCATCGCCGCGCCCCCGAAGCCAGCTTCCGACTCGACCGCGAAATCCGGAGGGGACGCCGATGACCCCGCAAGCCGCAGCCCCGTCCCATTACCACGGCTCCCGACACTGATGTTCATCTTCGACCAACTCAGAAAAGACGACCTCCAACTGCGGATGGTGGCGGTGACTGTCCTGGTCGGCCTGGGCATCTTGCTGGGGGGATTGTGGTGGGTGCAAGTCGTCTCGGCGGGCGAATACCGGACGAAGCTCGAACGGCAGTCATTCCGCACGGTTCGCATCCCGGCGGTGCGCGGCAAGATTCTGGACCGCAACGGCGTTGCGCTGGCGGAGAACCGCCCCACCTACAACGTGAGTTTGTACTTCGAGGAACTCCATGACTCGTTCGACGCGGCGTATGCGGAAAAAGCCTCCCGCGCCCGCGCCGAGCTCAAGCTCCGCCAGCAGGACCNNGCAGGACCTGGAGGACCGGTTGGACCGCAAGCTCACCAAGGAGGAGCGCAGGCCATTCGTCTTTACCCAGGCCAACAGGAGCGCATTGCGGCGGGCGGCGCGCTACGAGGTGGCCAGCAACGTGGTGCACCAGGTCAGCCAGCGGCTGCAGCAACCGCTCTCGCTGGTGGCGACCAACTTCGAGCTTCATTACCAAAAGCGTCTCGCCCTGCCTTACCCGGTGGTCACCGACCTGACGCCGACGCAAATTGCGCGGTTCGAAGAACAGTCCACCAGTCCCCTGGGCGTGGATCTGGAGATTCAGTCAACCCGCTGCTACCCTTACGGCACGACGGCCACCCATGCGCTCGGCCATTTGCAGCGCGACGACGGCTCGGTGGAAGGCGAGGAGGCTTTCTTCTCGTTCCGGCTGCCCGATTACCGCGGCATTGTCGGGATCGAGTACGCCTTCGACAAGGAACTGCGCGGGGTGGCTGGCGCCAAGTCGGTGCTGGTGAATAACGTCGGCTACCGCCAGACCGAGAATATATGGAGCCCGGCCGCGCCCGGCCGCAATGTGGTGCTGACGATTGACCTGGCGGTGCAACAGGCGGCCGAGCGCGCGCTGCAAGGCGTCTCCGGCCCGACGACGCGCGGAGCGGTGGTGGTTATGGAGGTGCGGACGGGCGACCTCCTGGCATTGGTTTCGTCGCCCACGCTGGACCCGAACTGGTACGTGCGGGGTGTTACCCCGGAGCAATGGCAGCGCATCACCGACCTGAACGCGGAGAAGAACCGCGCCACCTTTGAGAACTACATGCCGGGCTCGGTATTCAAGACGGTGGTGGGGATGGCCGCGCTGGAGAACGGCTGGAACCCGGATGCAGCCATCCACATCGAGCCCAATCCCGCCCAGCCCAACAAAGGCCATAAACGAGTAGGCAATCACACCTTCAGGGACCTGGCGCCGCCCGGGGACTACACCTTCCGCCGGGCGCTGAAGCTCTCGAGCAATTCCTATTTCATCACCTGCGGCCTGCGCACCGGGCCGGAGCCGATTATCCGCATAGGGCAGCGGCTGCATTTCGGCGAGCGCGCGGGGCTGCCCACCCGCCAGGATGCCCCCGGCCAGTTCCCGAGCCTGCAGCGCCTCCGCTCGGGCTGGACCGACGGCAACACCGGCAACATGTGCATCGGGCAGGACCCGGTGTGGTTGACTCCGCTGCAAGTCGCGGTCCTGACCGCCGCAATCGCCAACGGCGGCACCGTGCTCTGGCCCCGGCTGGTGGATCGCGTCGAATCGGCCGACCCAACCTCGCCCTTGCCGCCGCAAGTCTTTCCCCGGGGCCGGGTGCGGGATCATTTGGGCGTGAGCGCCCGCACGCTGAAGATTCTGCGCGAGGCCATGCTGGCCGACGTGGAAGACGCCGACGCCACGGGCCGGGCGGCAGCCGTCGCGGGGATGCGGGCCGGCGGCAAGACCGGCACGGCCCAGGTGCAGGACACGCGCAACGTCAAGACCGGCCAGACGACCTGGTTCGCCTCGTTTGCGCCTTACGAACAACCGCGATACGCCGTCGTCGTGATGGTCGAGAACGGTGTCTCTGGCGGCGCCACCTGCGCCCCGATCGCCGGCAAGATCTACTCCGCCCTGCTCGACTGGGAGCGGACGAAACTGGCCAAATCTCCGGCCGTTGCCCGGAACAACTGATGTGCAATTCGAGCCCTTAAGCAATGTTTGATCAAGACCTCCAAAGCCATGAATCCCGCGTTGACCGGCCTCAGATAGCCGCGCTGTGCGGGCTGATGCTGCTGGGGGCGGTCTTCGTCTATAGCGCGACGATGGTCAGCGAGTCAGCCGCCACGCTGGCGTGGTACAAGCAGAGCTGGTTCCGGCAAGTCGTTTGGTATGTGCTGGGAATCGGCGCCGCCGCCGTCGTTTGCTGTGTGAACTATCACACAATTGCGCGGTGGTCCATGGTCATTTACTGGGCTGCGATCCTGATGCTGGCCCTGGTGCTGGTCTTCGGCACCGTGCGCTTCGGGGCGCGACGCTGGTTCGACCTGGGCTTCTTCAGCCTGCAGCCGTCGGAGTTCGCCAAGCTGGCATTCATCCTGGCCCAGGCCCATTACCTGAGCCGGCCGATCGAGGAATTGCGGGTGCTGCTGACCTTCTGGAAGTCGCTCGGGCTGATGATCCTGCCGTTCCTGTTGATCCTCAAGGAACCCGACTTGGGCTCAGCGCTGGTGTTTCTGCCGACCGGGCTGGCGATCCTGTTCGTGGCCGGGATTCCCAGGCGCTACCTGCTGCGCCTGCTCGGCGGGGTGGGCCTGCTGGGCGCGTTGTTCGTGGTCAACGTGCTGTTCGCCCCGCCCAACTGGCAGATCAAGCTCGAAGACTATCAGCGGCGGCGGTTGATGGTGTATTTTGGCAAGGAAGAACCTCCGCCGCCGGGCGCCTCCAGGGCGGATTTGGCCCGCTTGCGTCAGCAGCAGGCTGATTACACGCACAATGTGCGGCAGGCGTTGATCTCCGTCGGCTCCGGCGGGCTCACGGGCAAAGGCTGGCGGCAGGGCACGCAAAACGCCCTGGGATTTCTGCCGCGGCCAGTGGCGCACAATGATTTCATTTTCTCCGTCATTGCCGAGGAGAAAGGATTCGTCGGCAGCGTGATAGTGCTCACGCTCTACGGGGTGGTTCTGTTCTCGGGAATCAGAATCGCCGGCCAGGCGCGCGATCGCCTGGGCAAGATGATGGCCGTGGGCGTCGTCGCCCTCATCTTCAGCCATGTCTTCATCAATATCGGCATGAACATTCGGTTAATGCCCGTGACGGGCGTGCCGCTGCCGCTGTTAAGTTACGGCGGATCATCAGTGCTCGGCTCGTTGATCGCTATGGGCATCCTGCAAAACGTGTACATCTATCGAAAGGCCTACTAAATATGAGTGACAGAAACTTCTCTCGACGCCGGCGCGGCATGCGGTTCCGCCCCAGTCGCGGCATAGGTCATGGGCAGCCGCAGCCGACCGACCGCGAAGCCATCCAGGTCCGGGCCGAGGCCGTGGGCGGATCCCCGACCCCGGAAAAGGTCTATGAACGCCGGCACGACCACGAGATTGACCGGGCGGAGAATATCGCCGCCGGCTTGCCGCCGGAGGGGCTGCCCAAACCAGCGACCGAGCCGGTGGATAGGACCCGGTTCCGCGAACCGAACCTCCAAACCCCCGAACGCGTCCAGGAGGAAACACCCTTCGCGCCCGTCTCCATCAAGGAGCAGCCCAAGGGAATTGTGGAAACCCTCCGCACCGCGGCCAACAACCTCGTCAAGCGAGTCCAGCGGCTGATCAAACCCATCAAACGCATCCACAAGGAAGTCGTCATTAACGCCGAAACACTCGAAACGCGCGTCGCCGTCTCCGAGGAAGGCCGGCTCGAGGAATTCACCATCGAGCGCACGACCGAAGAACGGCTCGTCGGCAGCATCTTCAAAGGCAAGGTCCGCAACCTCGAAGACGGCCTCAAAGCCGCCTTTGTGGACATCGGGTTCGAGAAGAACGCCTTTCTTCACTACTGGGACATTGTGCCGAACAGCTTCGATAGCGGCGTCGAGATTGTGGACCGCGGCAACCGCCGACGCGACAAACCCAAGATTACTCAAAAGGACATCCCGCGCCTCTACCCGCCGGGCAGCGAAATCATCACCCAGGTGACCAAAGGTCCCATCGGCACCAAAGGTCCCCGCGTCACGACCAACCTCGTCCTGCCGGGCCGTTACCTCGTCCTGCTCCCTAACTCGGACCAGAGCGGCATCTCGCGCAAGATAGAGAACCAACAGGAACGGCAGCGCTTGAAGAAGATCCTGCGCGAACTGGCCATTCCGGACGGCATGGGCGTGATCATGCGCACCGTGGGCGAAGGGCAGCAAAAGCGCTATTTCGTGCGCGACCTCGCCCTCCTGCTCGAGGAGTGGAGCCAAATCCAGGAACGCATCAAGAGCCAGCCCCTGGCCAGTTGCGTGTTCCAGGAGCCCGACCTGATCGAGCGCACCGTGCGCGACTTCCTGACCGAAGACGTCGCGCGCATCGTCGTGGACAGCCCGAAGGCCTACGACCGCATGCGCGAAATGATCTCCAAGATCTCCAAGCGTTCCGCCGACAAGGTCAAACTCTACAGCGACCCGCAGCCGATCTTCGACCGCTTCAACATCACACGGCAGTTGGAGAACGCCTTCTCCCGCCAGGTGCACCTCAAGAGCGGCGGCTACATCGTCGTGGATGAAACCGAGGCGCTGGTCGCCATTGACGTCAACACCGGCCGCCACAAAGGCGGCAAGGACCAGGAAGCGACCATCCTCAAGGTAAACCTCGAGGCCGCCGACGAAATCTCCCGTCAACTGCGCCTGCGCAACATCGGCGGCTTGATCGTGCTCGACTTCATTGACATGAAAGCACGCCGCGACCAGCAGCAGGTCTATCAGCGGATGAAAGAGGCCCTGCACCGCGACAAGGCCAAGACCCACGTCCTGCCCATCTCACAGCTTGGCCTGCTGGAAATGACCCGCCAGCGCCACTCCGAGAGCGTCAATGACGCCGTTTACGACGATTGCCCCTACTGCAAAGGCCGGGGCAAGGTCAAGAGCGCCCTGACCATGAGCGTCGAAATCCAGCGCAAACTGAGCGAGATCCTCAAGAAGCGCCCGCGGGACGAGTCGGACTTCCAGTTGCGCATCGTGGTGCACCCCACCATTCTCGAACGGCTCCGCAAGGAAGATGAGAAGCACCTCATCGAAATGGAGAAACGCTACTTCGGCAAACTCTCCTTCCGTGCCGACCCCGGCCTCCACGCCGAGCAGTTCAAGATTGTCAACGTCGCCAACAACGAAGAACTGGCCAGCGCCAGCAAGTGAACCCGGTCATAAGCGTTACCTGAGCCGAAAAGCTTGCGCGGCAAAGCAGTGCCGCCTCCATCGCTTCCGGCTCCGCCGTCCCGGACGTTCCCGTTGATCGCGCCCGCCGCCGGGCGCTATCCGTCGGGCGGTGTTCCCCGGGCTAAAGCTGCTTGTGCGTTCCGTCGCAGAAGGGCGGGTTCTTGGTGTGCTTGCAGAGGCACCAGGCCACCGTTTTGGCTTCGTTGACCTCGACCTTCACGGGGACGAACTCCGTTCCCTTGTGAGACCCGTCGCAGAAAGGCTGTTTCCGGGATTTCCCACAGGCGCACCAATAGTGGGTTCCCGTCTCAGCTTTCTGGACCGCGGGGGATTTCTGAACGATGTTAGGAGTCTTCATAGAGGCAACTTGGTGGTTCAGGGTGAAAGTCAGGGCTCGCTGACGAAATCGGATTTGGGGGCGCCGCAAATCGGGCAAACCCACCCCTCAGGCAGGTCTTCGAATCGGGTGCCCGCCAGGATGCCGGCATCCGGGTCGCCCTGCGCGGGGTCGTAAACATAGTGGCAGACGGAACAAGTGTAGTTGGCGCCGAGCGCCGGGGCGGTGCCGGGCTCTTCAACACTGGCCGGAGCGATGTAGGTGGGGGCGTTCTTGGGCGCTCTGCCCTTCTTGACATCGCGATAGTAGGCATACGTGAGCGGTGGCTGGGAGTCGTTAAGGATATCGCCCTCGACCACTTCGCCTACAAACAGCAGGTGGGTGCCCACGTCAATGGTCTGCACTACTTTGCATTCAAGCCAGGCCAGAGTGTCCTCCAGCAAAATGGGCGCGCCGGTTTGTCCTGTTCGGTGGCGCACCGAGGCGTACTTGTCAACGGTCCGGCCGGACTTGTAGCCAAACAGCCCTATCAACTCAGCCCTGGCATCTTGTTGCAGGACGGAAACAGCAAACACCTGGCTCTGGCTGATCAGTCCGCAAGTATGATTGTCCTTGTTGCAGGCGATGGCAAAGCGAGCGGGCTGGGACGTCACCTGGAAAACGGTGTTGGCAATGTAGCCACCGCGTTGACTGCCGTTCGTTGAGCTGACGACGTAGAGGCCGTAACTGATCTTGTAGAAAGCTTCGTAATTCATAACAAACAGCGAATTGCCCGGGGACGCTCTCCTTCTACCGAATGAAGAGCGCCGCTGTCAAACTGCTTTGGTACAGACCGCGGCTCGGCAGCGAGGAACTTCGCCGCATTGCGGTTGAGGCAGAACCCGTCTGGCGGGCAAAAGCTAGTCGAAGGCGTGGCCGGCGCAGCAAAGCACATTGCGGACCTTGTGCTGCACCAGTTCCTTGACCCGCGCGCGGGCCGGGCCAAGATACTTGCGCGGGTCGAACTCCTTTGGGTTCTCGGCGAAGACCTTGCGGATAGACGCGGTCATCGCCAGGCGCAGGTCGGTGTCAATGTTGACCTTGGCGCAGCCGGTGCGCCGCGCGATCTCGATGTCCCCTTCGGGGACGCCCGCGGCATTGGTCAGATTGCCGCCGTACTTGTTGATTTCCTCCACCAGGTCCTTGGGCACGCTCGATGCCCCGTGCAGCACCAGCGGATAATCACCCAAGCCGGCGTCCATGAGCGCCTGCTTGATGGCTTTGAGCCGCTCCAGGTCGAGGTGCTGTTCGCCCTTGAACTTATACGCCCCGTGAGAGTTGCCAATGGCCACCGCCAGCGAATCCACACCCGAGAGTTTCACGAACTCGACCGCCTGTTCGGGATTGGTATAGCGCCCCTCTTTCGAGAACTGGCCCCCCTCTTCGCCCTCGTCAAACTGCGCCCCGATCAGGCAGCCCAGTTCGCCTTCCACGACGGCATTATGGGCATGCGCGTACTCCACGACCTTGCGGCACACTTCAACATTCTTCTCGAACGGCTCGTGGCTGGCGTCAATCATCACGCTGGTGAAACCGTCGTCAATGCAGTCTTTGCACAGCTCGAAGGTGTCCCCGTGGTCGAGATGGACCGCAACGGGGATATTGGACACGTTGATCGCGACCTCGACCAGCTTCCGGAGATAGAGGGGGTTCGCGTATTGGCGCGCGCCCTTGGAGATCTGGAGCATGACGGGGGCCTTCTCCTCCTCGCAAGCCTCGATGATCGCCTGGAGCAGCTCCATGTTGTTGACATTAAAAGCGCCCAGCGCGTACTTGCCCTTCAGAGCCCTGGCAAACAGTTCTTTAGTATGTGTTAATGGCATAAGTCTCTTCGTCCGTTTGGTGAGCTGATCAACTGACCGCCGCAACTACTGCGACCGGCTTTGATAGTAGGCAACTGCTCCGGTTTGGAAAGCAAAAAAGCCGGCTGCGGGTCCCGCGCTCCCGCGCCTACGCTTCCTTTTCGTCGGCGCTCAGTCTCCGGTACATGGTGGCGACGCTCATGCCAAGCCGGATGGCGGCCTCCTCCTTGTTGCCGCCGCATTGCTGAATCACGCGGTTCAAGTAGGCCAGTTCCTGCTGCCGCAGGTAGGCCTTCATCGGGACCAGCGGCTGGTCGGCGCCGGAACCCGCTGCCGGAGCAGCCTCCGGCTCTCCGGCGGGTTGGAGCGGATACACGGCCGAATCCGGCACCGCCGGCAGGGAGGTCGCGGTTTGGGCATCCGGCGCCGAGCCAGCGGTCTTGACGCCGGCCAGGAGGTGCGGCGGCAGGTCGCCGGCCTGAATGATGCCTCCCTCGCATAGCACCACCGCCCGCTCGATGGCGTTCTCGAGCTCCCGCACGTTCCCNNATCGCCTCGCGGGTTATCCGCATCGGCTGGTTTGTACCGGGAGCCGCCTTGCCTTTGAGGAAATGCGCCACCAGCAGCGGGATATCCTCGCGTCGCTCCCGCAGGCTCGGCAGCGGGATGGCGATGACGTTCAGCCGGTAATAGAGGTCCTCGCGGAAGGCTCCCTCCTTGATTCGCTTCTCCAGCGATTCGTTGGACGCGGCGACCACGCGGACATTGACGTAAACGGGCCGGTTCTCGCCTACCCGCCGGATTTCGCGCTCCTGCAAGACCCGCAGCAGCCGGCTCTGGAGCATCGCCGACATCGAGCCCACCTCATCCAGGAAGATCGTGCCCCCGTCCGCCTCCTCAAACAACCCCTTCTTGTCTCCGATCGCCCCCGTGAACGCCCCGCGGCAATGGCCGAAGAGCTCCGATTCGAGCAGGTTCTCCGGCAACGCGCTGCAGTTGACCGGCACAAACGGCGCGAACTGCCGCCGGCTGTTGTAATGCAGCGCCCGGGCCACCAGTTCTTTGCCGGTGCCGCTCTCGCCCAGCACCAGGATCGTGCTGTCGGTGTTGGCCACCCGCTCGATCATCGAGAAGACCGCCTGCATCTTCGGCGCGTTGCCCACGATCTGGTCGAACTCGTACTTCTTCTTGAGCTGCCTGCGGAGGTGAACCGTCTCGTTCCTGGCGGCGTTGTAGGAGAGCGTGCGCTGCACGCACATCTTGAGTTCCTCGACCTTGAACGGCTTCTCCAGGTAGTCGTAGGCCCCGAGTTTCGTCGCCTTCAAAGCCGTCTCGATCGTCCCGAACCCGGTAATGACGATCACCTCGGCGGGCGGCGAGAGCGCGCGCGCCTTCTCCACCACCTCGAGCCCCTGCGCCCGGGTCTTGTCAAAGTAAAGGTCGGTGATCACCAGGTCCGGCGCATGCGCCGTTAGTCCCGCGATGGCGGCGTTCCCGTTCGAGAAGGGGAATACCTCATGCCCTTCCTGTCGGAGCAACTCACTGACCACCTGCAACGTGGTCAAATCATCATCCACCAAGAGAACTTTGGCCATCGCATGCCACTTAACCGAAAACCTCCGCGCCGTGCAAGCGCAACATTGGGACCGCTTTGGCCGGAGGCGCAACTCGTCAGCCGCACCGGAGGCAAGAGGCGGAATTCCGCACCCGCCAAACTGCCCGTCGTCTGCCTCCCAGCGTGAGATGGTGCCGCCCGCCAAGATTCGCCCACTCGGTTCCCATCTGGACGTCGAGCCGGAACTGCGCTACTGGTCTGAGGCGTGACCGCCGAGAGCGTGAACCATCGAGGCGATTGCTGCGACAAGCGGCGCGTGCTGCCGCAGAGCCTCGCGACCATTCCCGCCCTGCTGGCGGCGCTGGCTCTTGGCTGCCCTCCTGCCTTCCCCGCCGCACCGGAGCGCGATCATCCGTTTTTGTTTATCACGGCCGCGGATGCGCAGCGGGCGCAGGAAGGTGTGAAGCGCAGCGCCGTCTTCGCCGGGCTGGCGAAAGAACTCACTGAGCGTGCCGCCACCAACCGGGTCGAAGCCCTGCCGCCGCTTGGGCGCGAATGGTGGCAGGCTGCAAAACAGAAGCCCTGGAGTGCCACCTACCCCGAAGTCTTCCATCACACTTGGATTGTGCCGATGAAGTGGGCTGACCTAGCGCGCAACTGCGCCCGGGCCAGTCTTGTCTCTCCCTCGCCGGCGCTCGCCGCCAAAGGCCGGGACCTTCTGCTCCGGCTCTCGGATTACTCGTTCGAGTTCGAGCATTACGACGTGGGAATGAACTACACGGTCTGGGCGGTGGCGGCGCTCGAGGCCTACGACATCCTCTACGCCGGCTTCACCGCCGGGGAACGGGCGCGGCTCGACCGCTTCTTCGAGCGCTACCTCGCCGCGGTCCGGAAGTCCGACGACTACTGGATCGAGCACGAGCCCGGCGGCCGGCTGAACAATCATTACGCGTGGCACAAACTCGGGCTGAGCATGATCGGCGTGTTCTATGGCCGGCCCGAACTGGTCCAACGCGCCCTGCGCGGACCCAAAGGCGTCGAGCACATGCTCGAGCACGGTTTCAAAGACGATGGGCTGTGGCTCGAAGGCTCCATCCCCTACCAATTCGCGGAGACGGCCCCGCTCGTGCTGCTGGCGCAAATGCTCGCAAACGCGGGCGGCCCTGAAGACCTGTTCCGCTATCGCTCTCCGAATGGCCACTGCCTGAAGGGCGCCTACGACGCGCTGATTCCCCTCCTGTTTCCGGACCGCACGCTGCCCACCATCGGCGACTGCTACGCGCGCCGGGTGCACATTGCCGAACACCCGGACTGGGAAGTCTTCTTCCGCAGGTTTGGCGAGCCCGCTTATGCGTGGCTCATCGTCGACCGCAACACCCGAACGCCCCACGCTCTGTTCACCGGCGCAATTGATCTGCCCGCCGCGCCGCCGCCGCCGCAGCCCAGCAAGCTGTGGCCGGAGATGGGCTACATCGCCTTGCGCTCGAACGAAGGGACTAATTACTGGTCCGGCCGGGGGTGGAGCCTCTTCGCGACTTTCTCCGGCCANNCTCTCGCTGATCCTCTATGGCGACGGCCATCTTTGGCTGCCCGATTCCGAAGCCCGCACCTCAGCCGAGCACGCGTTTTCCTCCGCCACGCAGGCCGGGCTGAACCGCCAGACACTCTGCCACAACACGCTGCTGGTTGACCGCCGCAGCCAGCGCCTCACGGGTCAGCGACTGGACCTCCTGGAGTTCACCAACGCGCCCGGGTTCAAGCAGGTCACCATCGGCGATTTACAGGGGCGGCTCTACGAAGGGGTGCGCCAGCTCCGCCCGCTCATTGTGACCGATGGCTATCTGGTGGACCTCTTCCAGGCCGCCTCCGCCGTGCCCCACGAGTTCGCCTGGCTCACGCACGTAAACGGCGAACCCGCCGGCGGCAGCGCCGTCGCGACCAACACGGTCGCCTGGCCTGCCGCCGCCCCCTGGGCCTACCTCCGGGATCCGCGCGGCGCCGGCTCCGCGAGCCAGGCCTGGGAATGTTTCTCGAACGGCAAACAGACGCTCCGCCTCGACGTGCTCGCCGACGGCCCGGCGGAAATCATTCACTGCGGTTTCCCGCGCGACGATTCCCCGGGGTCACTGACCCTTCCCATGCGCCTGTTCAAACGGCACGGCACCAACGCGTGGTTCCTGGCGGTTTACCGGCTGGGAGCAAAGCCGGGGCCGGCGGAACTGAAAGTCGCGCCAGCCAATGCGGTGAAGATGACTGTCACGCTGCGGCCGGGCAAAGAGGTGCTTGCGCACACGACGCCGCGGTTGTGACGCGGGGGCCATTCATCACGGTGAAAATGCCTGTCGGGCTTCGGCGAGCAGGGCCGCGCCGGCGTTTGGAGCAGGGCTTGCGCGGCGGGACCGCCCTGGGCTAAGGTCGCGCCATGACGCGCACCGCGATTGCAGTCTTGCTGGCGGCCAAGTCGCTGATAATCGAGCTGCCCTTGCTGGCAGCAAGTCCAACGGCCTCCCCCTCCGCTTCGCCCTCAACCGCCTCGGCAGCTTCCAAGCCCAACCTGGTCTTTGTTCTGGCCGACCAGCTTCGCTACCAGTCCTGCGGCTTTGCGGGCGATGCCCGGGCGCGGACGCCCAACCTTGACACCTTTGCCAAACAGGGCGTGATCTTCCGCAATGCCGTGTCCGGCCATCCGGTCTGCGCGGCCTACCGGGCCTCGCTCTTCACCGGCAAGTACACCACCTCGACGGGCATGGTGATCAACGAGCTGCGGATGAACCCGAACCACGACTGCCTGGCGCACGTGCTGACCCGCAGCGGTTATGACCCGGCATATATCGGCAAGTGGCACTTGTGGGCCAACGAGCTGGGCAATCACGGGGACCCGAAGAACTCCTATACGCCCCCCGGCCCTTACCGGCTGGGCTTTGACGGCTTCTGGGCGGGCTACAACTTCCATCACGAGTACTATAAGGGCTACTACCATACCGACAGCCTCGAGAAGATACCAGTGAAGGGCTATGAGCCCGATGTCCAGACCGAGCTGGCCATCGGCCAGATTAAGCGGCATGCCCGCAGCGGCAAGCCATTCGCGCTTGTCCTGGCGATCGGCACGCCCCACGACCCGTGGCACTCGAATAATGTGCCCGCCGAGTATTACGCCATGTTTGCCGATCAGGGCAAGGAGCCCCGCTTCGCGCTGCCGCCCAATTACAAGCCGGTGAACGATCCTTACTCGGACGCGTGGGGCCGATTCAGGGGGCCGGGCGAGCGCCAGGCGATTCTGAGATGGCTGCGCGTTTACTACGCGATGACCGCCAACCTGGATTGGAACTTCGGCCGGCTGCTCAAGGCGATTGACGAGGCCGGCCTCCGCGACAACACCATCGTGGTGTTCACCTCCGACCACGGCGAGATGATGGGCGCGCAGGGGCGGCGGGCAAAGAACATCTTCTACGAGGAAGCGGTGCGCGTGCCATTCGTGATGCGTTGGCCGGGCCGGATACCTGCCGGTACCTCGAGCGACGCGTGCCTTAACACGCCCGACATCATGCCGACGCTCCTGGGCCTGGCGGGCTTGCCGATCCCCGCCAAGGTCGAGGGCATGGACTTGAGCCACTGCGCGTTTGGCAAGCCCGGGCCCGAGCCGGAAGCGGCGTTCATGCAGAACACTGGCGCTTGCGCCATCTGGGAAGACGGCTACGAATGGCGCGCTTTGCGCAGCAAGCAATTCACCTACGCCATCTATCGGAAGGATCGGAAGGAACTGCTATTCGATAACCTCAAGGACCCCTATCAGCTCCAGAACCTGGCGGCGAGCCCCGAGCAGGAGCAGACGCTGGGCCGCTTCCGGACGCTCCTGAAGACGCGCATGCAGGAGCTGGAGGACACCTTCGAGGCGAGCACCTGGTACCGCGACCATTGGGTGAAAGACCGCATCATTACCCGCGTGCGGTGACTTCGGCGGCAGCGCGCGCCCCGCGCGCAAGCGGGCGCAGCTCACTTTCCTGCAATAAAGTGAGATGCGCCCCGTGCAAGCGTCCGGTCGTAAGAAGGCTTGAGCCTCGTCACCTCGGCTGCTACGAGGAAGGAGATGAAACGCGCCCCGTTCCCGCCCGTTGTTGGCATTCTGGCGGTGCTCGGCCTTTCGCTGTGCTGCCCCTGCGCCGCGCCCGCCAAGGCCGCCAAGCCTAACTTCCTGGTCATCCTGGCCGACGACCTGGGGTATTCGGACGTCGGCTGTTATGGCGGTGAAATCCAAACGCCCAACCTGGACCGCCTCGCCGCCAATGGGCTGCGCTTCACCCAGTTCTACAACACCGCGCGTTGCTGGCCGACGCGCTCCAGCCTGATGACCGGCTACTACGCGCAGCAAATCGGCATGGACCCGCCGCAGGGACGGCTGCCGGCGTGGACGCGGGTGATGCCACACTACCTCAAGCCGCTGGGCTACCGCTGCTATCATTCCGGCAAATGGCACGTGTCGGGCGCGCCTAAACCGGTCGCGGATGGCGGCTTCGACCGATCGTATATGTTCCAGGACTGGGACCGCTACTTCTCCCCGGCAAAACACTTCGAGGACGACCGCAAACTGCCGGCGATGACGCCGGACAGCGGCTATTATGCGACCACCGCTTTCGCCGACCACGCCATCAGCTACCTCAAAGACCATGCCACGAACCATGCCGCGGAGCCGTTCTTCCTGTACCTGGCCTTCATCTCGCCGCACTTCCCGCTGATGGCGCCGCCGGAGGACATCGCGCGCTACCGGGACCGCTACCTGGCGGGCTGGGACGTGATTCGCGAGCAGCGCGGGGAGCGCATTCGCCGGATGCGCCTGCTCGACTGCGCCCCGCCGCCGCTCGATCCCAACTTCACGCCGCGTTACTTCAAGCCCGGGGTGATGGACAAGCTCGGCCCGGGAGAAGCCGGGCACCCGGTGCCCTGGCAGACGCTCACCGCCGAGCAGAAGACCTTCCAGGCCGGCAAGATGGCGATTCACGCGGCGATGGTGGACCGGATGGACCGCGAGATCGGGCGCGTGCTGGATCAACTCCGCGTTATGGGCGCGTTGGAAAACACCGTCGTCTTCTTCCTGTCCGACAACGGCGCGGACGCAACCATCATGGTCCGCGGCGAGGGCCACGACCCCGGCGCCCCCGCCGGCTCGTGGCGGTCATTTCTGTGCCTGGGGCCCGGGTGGGCCAGCGCCAGCAACACGCCGTTTCGCTGGCACAAGATATGGACGCATGAAGGCGGCATCGCCACGCCGCTAATTGTGCATTGGCCGCAAGGCATCAAGGCGCGCGGCCAGTTTCGGCGCGACCCGGGCCACGTCGTTGATTTCGTGCCCACGCTGCTCGACCTGGCCGGGGCGCAGAGTTCTCCAACCTGGAACGGAGCCGCCGCGCCGCCGCTTCCCGGCCGGAGCCTGGTGCCCGCCTTCCGCAAGAATGGCGCGGTCAGCCGCGATTTCATCTTCTTTCACCATGAAGGCAACCGCGCCCTGCGCATGGGGGATTGGAAGCTGGTGTCAGCCCGCGAGAAGGAAGACAGGTGGGAACTGTATGACCTGGGCAAAGACCGCAGCGAAATGCACGACCTGGCCGCGCAGCAGCCCGAGCGGGCGCGCCGGATGGAGTCCCGGTGGAAAGAGCTGGAGCAGACCTTTCGCGGCCAATACTCGCCGGCTGCGCCGTAACCGGCGCTGCGAGGCGCCGCCTCGATCTCCCGGATTGAGCTTCCGCAACCGGCCCGCACTTTGGCGCCAACCCCGGAGCTTGCCGCGTTCAGGGCGCGGGCAGGATGCGGTAGAAGCGCTGCGGATGGGTGACGGCACTGCAACTGGTATCCACCCAGATTTGAACCGTCTGTTCCAGGATGAGGTTGGTCAACGCGACCCACGGGTTGCTCGCGCCGAGGTCCGGAGCAAATTGCACCTGGTAGCGATAGCCGGCCGCTCCGGTGATGTTGATGCCGGCGAACATGCCCGGCTCCAGACCGATCCCCAAATCCGCCGACCTGACCACCAGGGGACCGCTATTGGTTGTGAGCTTCAACTCGTTGCTCACCACCACGGAGTAGTAGCCGGCATCCGCGAGTCCGACCGCCGGCAGGCTGTAAGCCGAGCCGGTGGCTGAGCCGAGCGCCGCTCCACCTTTGAACCATTGATAGCTGACCGGCCCCGCTCCGGTAACCGTGACGGAGAGAGTTGCGCTTCGACCCCAAAGGGCGCTCAGGCCCGCATAGGGTGTGGTGATGAGAAATGGCTCGACGGTCGGACCGAACACCAGCATCGCGCTGCGGCAACCCACCTTCACCTGCACTGCCGAGATCATCGCCCCTGCCTGGAGCGCCGTCGTGGGCACCGTCAACAACCCAGCCGCGAAGCCGGCCGCATGGTTGGTCGCGCCAATCGGGCAGGCGTCCGCATAGACGATGACATTCGTGGCGCCGGCTGCCACATTCGTTACCAAGACACTGCTTTGGCCGGCAACCAACGGGCCGACGACTGTCAATTCGGGAATATAGGGGCAGCAGCAAAGACCCTGGAACCGGACTGCGTCCATGTACCACCGGGCGGATGGGCTGAGTGTTCCGCTGGCGTAAGTGAAGCTGATGGTCGGGTTGGACACGAAGTTGCTGATGTAGCCGACGCGGATCCAGGCGTGGACAGGCTGTCCAGCCTGAAACACCGTCAAGGGGATGGAGGCCTGTTGTTTCCCGCTGACATCGGACAGAATACCGCCCGTGGCGGTCATGTTGACGATGAGGTTCGTGGAGCCGCTCTTCAAGTTATTCTGGGTGACGTAGATTCCGTAAAGGCCCGGCACCTGTTGCAGCGTCGTGAAGAAGAAGGGGCCGCCGCCCCCAGCGGGTATGAGGGGGCCTGTGTCCGTGGGCGTAACGCTCCATGAGCAGCCGGGGCCGTAACCGTAGCGCGCTTTTCGTCCGCTCCCGGGGCTGAGCGGCGGGGGAATTGGCGATGAAACGGACGTCGAGCCGGAGTCTGAAACAGTGCCCGTGACGCAAGAGGGCGGACACGGCGTAACGTCGGCCGAGGAAGGGCCAAAGAACGAGGTCACGAAGACATCCTCGGACCAGAGCGGCCCGGCGGCCAAAGCCAGAATCCCCAGCGCCACCCACTGGAATCTTACGGTCGAGCAAGAATGAAAGTTCATTTGAGCCTACCAGGGTCTGCCCCGGACACCGGGCAATGAATCCCTCGCGTTCCCTGCATGACAAATCAGTCCCGCCATCTGGTTTCACCCTACTGCACGTTCCCCACAAGCTCAACCGCCAAAGTCAGCAACCTCCAGGGACGGCCGCGTCTCAATTCCCGGCGACGTCCCCAAGAGGCGGGTCATGCGGCAACAGTTCCTGGCACCTCGAAAGCGGGTTGCGGCGTGGACTCCTGGTCATGGGCGCCTTCCCCAGCCCAAGCCAGCCAGGCCCCACTTGGCCCCCATCCGTGGCCTTGCGCCCCGCACAGGGGCAACTGCCTGTCCGCACGCCACTTCCGCACTCGCCCCTCACCCGCGGCCTATCCTCTTCTCCCCGTCCCACCCCCGTCCCGCTACCGTAGTACCTCTAACCCCGGGTTAGAGGTACTACGGTAGCGGGACGGGGGTGGGACGGCGTGGCTGTCAATCTATTGCGGGCGGTGGCAGCGCCTTGAAACTGCTGTCGGGCGGTGCCAATTCAACACCGTAGCTGCTCAGCCGCTTCTCTGGCGCATTTGCCCCCGAAAAAGCCGCTCAATAACTGAGCTGCGCCCTCGAGCGACCGGGTTCTCTCACCAAACTTCGACCGGCCCTTTGGGCACCGGCATGTGGCCGGGCTGGGCGGCCCCGGCTTCCCGCATGAACGAAGCGGCCAGGGGCGGCGGCCGGAACCGCAGTTTCAGCTCTCCATCCGGGTCGAGAAACTGCCGGCGCCAGCCGCGGTAACGCTCGAGGACTTCGAGGAACCCGGCGCGGGTAGAGACGCGCACAATGTGGTGGGTGAACTCCTTGGCCGGGCCAAACCGCCGGGCGTGCCACGGCGCAATCTTGCGGAACATCCGGCAGCCGTGGGCCTCGCCGAAGACCTCGATCATCAAGTCCAGGTGACGGCACATCACGCGCACGCGTTCCTCGAAGGCGGGCTCGGGCAGAAGCTGGTCGGTTTTCAAGTAGTGGAGCGTGTGCTGGAAGATCCACGGGTTGTAGAAGGCGCCGCGGCCGATGCTGACTCCGGCGCAGCCGGTTTGGTCGAGCATCACCTTGGCCGCCTGCGGCGTGGTGACGTCGCCATTGCCAATGACGGGAATATGTTTCACCGCGCGCACCACGGCACGGATGCCCGCCAGGTTGACGCCGCCGCGGAAGCCTTGCTCGCGCGTGCGGCCATGAATGAATACGCCCGCCACCCCAACGTCTTCCAGCGCCCGCGCCAGGTCCGGGGCGGTGAGGTTCTCCTCGTCCCAGCCCAGCCGCATCTTGGCGGTGACAGGAACCTTAACGGCCTCCACCATGCCCTTCACCAACCGGGCGGTCTTGGCCAGTTCCGTCATCATGGTCGAGCCGCCGCCGACGCGGCAGACCTTGCGCACCGGGCAACCCATATTGATGTCAACGGCGGCCACGCCGAGCGACTCCAGATAGGCCGCCGCATCGCGCATTTCCTCCGGCACGGAGCCAAAGAGCTGCACCGCCAGGGGCCGGTCTGCGGGAGAAGTCTCAATGAGCTTGAGGGCCTTGGCCTTCTTCTCCAGCAGCGAGCGGGCGTTGACCAGGTCGGTGGTCGCCAGGCCCAGACCGCCCAGCTCGCGCAGCGTGAGCCGGAACGGCAGGCTGGTATAGCCCGCCAGCGGCGAGAGGAACAGGTTCGAGGCCAAGCTCAGTGATCCCAGACGCATCTCCCGCATTGTAGCCGGAGCGGCGTCCATACGCGATTTGAATTCAATGCCTGGCGCGCGACCACCCGGTAGCAACCGGAGTTCAGCAAGACAGGCTGCAGCCTTGCTTACGGCCCGACCGGCAGCAGCCAAGTCCGGCTTGCTCCGCATGAACATGTCAAAAAATAGGCCTACATCGGCATTGACCCCCCAGTTTCCCTGCGGGATATTATGGTGTCATGATGTGCCTGTTGTATCGCGCCACACGCGTCGTTCCCCGTCTGGGGGTCCTGCTTCTAGCCTGCCAACTGACCAACCTCGCCCACGGTGTAATCCGGGATGGAGGGATTGATCCCGCAAACCTCGGGAAGGGCGACTGGATTTACCAGTTGCATCATGCGGTGGCCCAATGCAACGGCAACGTGCCGTCGGTGACCGACGTGCCCAGCTTGATGGCTCACCTGAAGAACCAGGGCATGCAGTACATCATCGTCAAAGCCGGCACCGGCGCCGCCCTGTTCTCGACGCCGGGCTTCAGCCCCCAGTTCACCACCAGCCTGGTGGACGCCGCCCACAACGCCGGGTTGAAGATCTTCGGATACACGCGTTCGGACGGGCTGGATATCCCGGGCGAGAGCGCGCTCGCCGATTGGGTGTTCAACCAGGGCGCGGATGGTTTTGTCTTCGACGCGGAGATCGAGTGGGAGGCCCACAACCTGCCCAACAACACCACCAAGGCGATCCAGCTCTGCTCGATGGTGCGGTCGAACTGGCCCAACAAGTTTCTGGCGCACGCGCCCTTCCCCTACATCAGCGTGCACGGCTCCTTCCCCTACAAGGAGTTCGGCTACTACTGCGACGCCGTCATGCCGCAGGTTTATTTTATCCAGATTGGCGTCACGCCAACGGAGTGCGTCAACAAGATGAACACTGATTTTCGCAACTGGCAAGCCGGCCTCTCCGGGCAGTGGCGGAACTCCATCAAACCCATCGTGCCGCTCGGCCAGGGCTGGCACGGGGACGGGGTCATTACCCCGGCGCTCATCACCGAGTTTGTCAATGCGGTCAAGAACGTCGCCAACCCTGCCACCGCGGGCGGGTTCAAAGGGGTGAATTACTGGGTGTGCGAGCTCCATCCGGCGGCGATTTGGCCCAGCATCGCCACCAACGAGATCACCCTCTGGACCAAGGCGCCGGTGATTGCGAATGTCTCCGCCGTCAATATCAATTCCACTTCCGCCACCATTACCTGGACGACCGACCAGAGCTCGGACAGCGTGGTCGAGTACGGCCTGGACACCAGTTACGGCACCAGTGTCACGAACAGCACGCCCGCCTACATCCACACCGTCAGCCTGACCGGCCTGACCCCCTACACGACTTACTACTACCGCGTCAAATCAAAGAACGCCAACAACCAGACGGGCGTCTCCGACATCAATGTCTTCGCGACCACGGCGGTCACCGCGCCGGATAAGATTGTGGAGTCCTACCTGCCCGGCCCAACCCTGAATTTCAACCCTCCTTACACTGATGCCGGCTTTGTCAGCAGCCCTTCAACCTGCAAGAGTTCAGCTCCTGGCCTAAACGGCGTTCAGGCTGTGCGGTATGCCACCGGCGGCGGCGGAATCCCCTCGGTCACCGTGCGGCCAACACTGCCCATTGCCGGCGGGACCTACGAGGTTTATGTGACGCATTGCGCTACCAGTTGCTCGGCGGATTTGGTGGCGAGCATCACGCAGATTAGCTGCTCTGGCTTGCCGGCGACCACCCCCGTGTTCCAGTCGTCTTACGGCAACACCTGGGGCTACGTCGGTCAGATGACACTGGCCGCCGGGGTGACGGTGCCGACCATCACCTTCACCAAGTCCGGCGGCACGCTCTCCGGGGGTTCCCGGATGTACAGTGACGGCTACAAGTTCGTTTACGTGCCGCCCCCGCCGATCGGGCCGGCCATCGTCACGCAACCGGTGGCAACCCAGACCAATCTGCAAGGCAGCACGGCCACCTTCAGCGTGGTGGCCTCCGGCAGTCCGCCGCTCTGCTACCAGTGGCGGTTCAACGGCGTGAACATCACCAACGCAGTGCTCTACACCTACACCCGGAACAACGTGCAGCCTGCGGATGCAGGCACTTATACGGTGGTGATCACCAATGCCGCGGGTTCCGTCACCAGCAGCCCCTCGGTCCTGACGGTGGCTCTGCCGGCGAGGATTGTGGCGCAGCCGGCCGATGTGACGATCGGCATCGGCATGCCCGCCCAGTTCAACGTGACGGCCAGCGGCACCGCGCCGCTCAGCTACCAATGGGAGTTCAACGGCACCAATATTGACGGGGCAACGACCACCAGCCTGACGATTCCCAACGCCCAGGCGGCTGATGCCGGCCAGTATGCGGTCGTGGTGTCCAATCCCTATGACGATGTCATTAGCTCAATCGCTACCCTGACGGTGATGGATCCCTTTATCGTCACCCACCCGCAGAGCCAATCCGTGGCGGCCGGCGCCACCGCCAGCTTCACCGTCAGCGCGGTGGGGTCCCCTACCGTGAGTTACCGCTGGCGCAAGGAGGGAGTGGCGCTGTTTGACGACGGGCGCATCAGCGGGACGGCGACTCCCACCCTGACGGTGGCCAATGCCCAGACCATGGACATGGGCAGCTACTCGGTCGTGGTCAGCAACCTCAACGGCCAGGTGGTCAGCTCGAACGCCACCTTGCTCGGGCAATTCCCGCCGTTCTTTGTGACCCAGCCGGCCAGCCAGAAGGTCGTTGCGGGTTCTGCGGCGGTGTTGACCGCCACCGTCGTCGGCCCCGAACCGCGCACTTACCAGTGGCGCCAGGGCGGCACCAACCTCGCGGACGGCGGCAAGATCAGCGGCGCGACCACAGCAACCCTGGTGGTGTCCAATATGCAGATCGGGGAATGCGGAGACTACTCGCTCGTGGTCAGCAACTCCCACGGAAGCACAATCAGTTCCAACGCGCTTGTGGGCCTGTGGCCGCTGGCCGCCTGGGGCCGGAATAATTACACCCAGGCGGACATCTCGCCGGGGCTAAACAGCGTGCAGGCGGTGGCCGCCGGCTTCTACCACAGCCTGGCCCTCAGAACGGACGGGCTTGTGGCCGCTTGGGGAGCAGGAGTGACTAATTCAGGGGTCAGTCCGCACGTGGGGCAGGCAATGGTTCCGAACAATCTAGAAAGCGTGGTGGGCATTGCGGCAGGATACTATCACAACCTGGCGATCCGGTCTGATGGCACCGTGGCAGCCTGGGGCGCAGGCACGAACAACACGGGAATCAGCCCGCATTATGGCCAGGCAATGGTTCCCGGCAGCCTGAGCGATGTGGTGGCGGTCGCGGCGGGCGGCTATCACAGCCTGGCTTTGACGTCTGACGGCGCAGTCGAGGCTTGGGGTGCGGGCACAACCAGCTCCAGCAACCCGCATTATGGCCAGGCGATGATTCCCAACGGCTTGAGCAATGTAACCGCCATTGCGGCCGGATGCTTCCACAGCCTGGCCCTCAAGGCGGACGGCAGCGTGGCGGCTTGGGGAGCCGGCACAACCAGATCGAGCAATCCGCACTGTGGCCAGGCGATGGTTCCCAACGGATTGAGCAACGTAATGATGGTTGCGGCCGGGGGCTACCACAGCCTGGCGCTCAAGTCTGACGTGACGGTGCTCGCTTGGGGCGACAATACCTACGGCCAGACCAATGTGCCCGCCGGCTTGACCAACGCAGTCGCGATTGGTGTCGCACGCTACTGCAGCTTTGCCCTAAAGGCCGACGGAACGGTGCTGGCCTGGGGCGACAATACTTACGGCCAGACCAATACTCCGAACACCGTGGCCAATGTCATTGGCATCTCGAGCTGCGGTTACCACAACCTGGCGCTGGAAAACGACGGGAGCCCGTATATCACCGTGCAACCCTTGGGCCGGACCGCAACCGCGGGCGCCAGCGTCAGCCTGTCGGTCATGGCAGCGGGCGTCCAGCCGCTGAGCTACCAGTGGCGGCGGAACGGAGCGGACATTGACGGCGCCACCGGCGCCTCGCTCGACCTGGCCGGCGTCCAAAGCCCGGACAGCGGAAGTTATTCAGTCGTGGTGACCAACGCGCTGGGCGGCGTCACCAGCGCCACCGCGTTGCTCACGGTGATCGCACCGCCGGCCATCACACAACATCCGCAGAGCCTCGCTGTTAATGAAGGCGGCAACGCCACCTTCACCGTCACCGCTGCCGGGGCGCCGCCGCTGAGCTATCAGTGGCTGTTTGACGGCACGGACATCGCCGGCGCAACCGACAGCAGCTACACACGCTCCTATGTGCAAGCCCAGCATGCCGGCACCTACGCCGTCGTTGTGACCAACGCCATGGGCAGCGTGGCCAGTTCCAATGCGACCCTCACCGTCAATGTGCCGCCGGCAATTACCGCCCAGCCGCAAAACGCGACGGCGACTGCCGGCAGTGACGCCACCTTCACCGTCGTCGCCACCGGCACCGCGCCGCTGGGTTACCAGTGGTCATTCGCCGGCACAAGCATCCCCGGCGCAACCGACAGCAGCTACACGCGGGCCAATGTGCAACCGGACGACGCCGGCACTTATGCTGTGATCGTCTCGAATGTGGCCGGCAGCCTGGCCAGTTCGGACGCCATCCTCACCGTCAATGTGCCGCCGGCAATTACCGGCCAGCCGCAAAGTGTCATCGCCGCGGCGGGCAGCAACGTCACCTTCACCGTCGTCGCCACCGGCACCGCGCCGCTGGATTATCAGTGGCGGTTCAACGGCGCCGACCTCGCCGCCGCGACCGCCAGCGCTTACACCTGCTGGAATGCTCAGGCTGAAAACGCCGGCAGCTACTCGGTCGTGGTTTCCAACATCGCCGGCACGGTTGCCAGCGCCGATGCGGTGCTCAGCTTTACTCAAGCCGTCCCGCTGCAAATTGACTCGATCACCCTGCTAACCGGCGGCCAAGTCCTGTTGCAGATCAGCGGCGCCCCGAACCGTTACGCCATCGAGGCGACGACCAACCTGGTGGATTGGGAGGAGTTGACCAATCTGACCACCACAGGCAACACCTTCGAGTACCTCGATGCCGACCCCTACCCGGCCCAAAGCTTCTACCGCGTGCGTCTGGTGCCTTGACCGTTCCGGGAGCCTGGGGTGCGTGGACTTGGCCGGGAATGGGCCTGAAGAATCCCTTGTAACGCCCGGCAAGTGCGCTGCCGGCATCGGCTTGGGGGCGCTGACTGCACAGCCGGTCTCAACCCTCCCGGCTTCGGGATGTTGACAGTAAGGGGCTGGCTGGGTTTCATGGACGAGCAGAAGCGGGGTTGGTGCCGCGGAGGACGCGCGATACCATGGCGGCGAGTGTGTTGAGCCGAGCCTGAACTGGCAGGACGCGCCCCACCTGCGAGCAGAATTGCTATGGAAATCTATGTTGCGAGAGATGGGCGGCCCCTAGCAGCCTGTCGGACTTAGGCGGAGGGTCCTTTCAGGACGGTTGAACAGAATGCGGGGCTGAATGTCAATCAATATATGGCAGCCCGATTCGTCACCGTTGATTACGAAACCCCGTTGATTCCCCCCCGGACCTGCGGGAATGGGTGCCCGCGAAACACTGGGCGCATTTTATTCTGGACGTGGCAGAGGAACTGGACCTGCGTCAGGTGCGGGTCAAAGAGCGGGGCGCGGGCAGTGAACAGTATCCGCCGCGGATGCTTTTGGCGTTGTTGCTCTACTGCTACGCCACGGGGGTGTTTGGCTCCCGGCGCATCGAGCAAGCGACCTGGGAGAGCGTGCCGGTGCGGATGATCTGCGGGGATACTCATCCCGATCACGACACGATCTGCACGTTTCGGCCCCAGAACCAGCGGCTGTTGGAGCAGACCTTCGTGCGGGTGCTGGAGTTGGCCCAGGAGTTGAAGTTTTTGCAGGTGGGCCAAATCACGGTGGCGGTGGATGGGACCAAGGTACTGGCCAAGCAGGTTGGTGGGCGCGACAGGGGTCGAACTTGAACGCGATTTTCGCTCACATGCATTCCACCCCTGTAAACAAAGGCGAATCTGCATGTCGCCCATTCTGCCATTACGCACCCAAATGCAAGGTTGCGCCACTTTCTTGTCAGCGCCGTGTCAGCAGCCCCAACTCTTACGCTGCCGCCTGAACGCTCGCGCTGCCCTGCGTTGCGCGTTGCACCCTCGCCGCAATCTCCTGAGCCGTCATCTTCGCAGCCGGGTTATCGCTGAGCTGATCCACCAGCCCCGAGACCGTCGCGAACACGCCCGTCTCCTTCTGCTGCTCCATGA
>MTKZ01016100.1_pt1 | contig 24379 bp, 33 predicted proteins | sample 1042781 | NCBI WGS metagenome assembly MTKZ01 (sample SAMN06212207, study PRJNA360539) | anaerobic digester metagenome | biome: Wastewater treatment plant; material: sludge; isolation source: anaerobic digester fed with sludge from wastewater treatment plant | place: Denmark: WWTP Viborg ... | reverse complement strand
TCTGCAAGGTCTCTGACATCAATCTGTCCCATCTTGAACCTGGTCACGAGAATGCCGGTCATAACGGCATCGCTATGCTTTGCTCTCTTTTGCAATCTATCTCCACTCCAATCTGAATCTAACTGGCTGGCTAGTAATAGCTTGTGCTCATAGCATCCCTGCGGCCAGAACGCGATCAGAAGCCAACATGATACGCATAATGGTGAGTCTGGGCGGCTCCATGATCCGATTCCCATCTTTGTATCTAATTCAAGCTTTCTCTCTGTGAAAAATTAGTTCACTGATATTGTTTTCCGGCCAAACTACTTAACCTTGCACGCAGAATAGACCTGCATGGCAGGAGTCCTTGAGCGGATAAGCCGGTCGCAGAAGACTGTACATAATTTCAATCTGAGGGCTATGGAGCTGGACGTGGCCAGGGAGATCCTGGCGGAGGTCTTTGGGGTCAAGCTCTCGGAGGTGGATGAGATGATCCAGAGCCGCTTCCAGGCCGGGGATGAGAGGCGTCCCAGGGATGATGGGCTGTGGCCGCAGGAGCTTTGGGTGGACTGCTAAGGATCTCGGCCTGTGCTTCTTGTGTCTGCCTATTAGTAATATTTATTATTGTGATTGGTTTATAGCTAACCGGTGCTGAAAGAATGATTGAAATGCGAGCAATTATTTTGGTTTTTGTTTTGATCTTGCCGGGATTGGTGGATGCGCAATCGGTAGCCGGTAGTATAACAAGAGTTTATTGGCCGGGCGGTGAAATATCAGGTGACGGTTATAGTGGTTCGCCAACTGTAGAAATAGAAAATACAGGCTCGGAACCCCATGAATTCTATGTTCAGATTTCAGTACAAGATCCTACTGGCAAGTGGCATGCACAAGGCGCATGGTTCTTGCATACCGACACAATTGCCCCCGGTAAAAAGGATAATTTTCGCGGAATTTCTATAAGAGTAAGTCCGCATTATGATAAAATGCCTGTAGGAAAATACAATGGAAAAGTTGACCTATATGCCGACTTCTACAAACATGACAAATTAGATTCTCAAACTCAACGCAACGCATTCGATGTAGATACGTAAAGGCAGGTCAGCTGTGCCGGGGCGTTTTGGGTGGGAGGGTGATCTCCTATTGCATCCCAAGACGTTCCTTAATTGCTCTGACATCAGACTGCATCTGTCTGAAGTTCATAGCATACCCAGGCTGAATGTCATCTCGCACGCTAACCTTCTCCCATTCTCATTAGTTACTTTTTATTCATTTCATCAGTTATTTGCTTGTAAAGTTCTGGATATTTCTTTGATAACGCTTCTTCTAGTAGGGTCTTTGATTCTGCGCTCTTGGAAAAGTCTGGTATGGTCTTCTTCAGACAGTACATTATAGCGGATACGCGTGGTGACCAGAATGAAACGCGAGGTCGTTCTTTATACGCCACACGGACAGATTCACTTATAAGTTGTGAATTTATAACTTGGGAAGTTATGTCTTTAATTTCTTGTGAACTTGCTTCCTTCTTAAGATTTAAGTTGCTATCTTGTGAACTTATAACTTGTTCACTTGTTCCATCCAGCTTTTTTTCCAGCAAATCCATCATTGATGCCTTTCCACCTGTTTCTCTCTTCATCCGATCACCTCATCGGCCAGTTCAGCATAGGCTTTAGCTCCTGTAGATTCCGGGTCTGTTAGGCAAATTGGCTGGCCGTAACTGGGTGCATCAGCCAACCTAATGTTTCTGGGAATAACGGCTCTAAACACCTCTGCACCAAAGCGTCTCCTTATTCTATCTGCAATGTCTTTGCTGGGGTTGGTTCTGGCATCATACATTGTGAGTAGGTATTTTTTCCTCATATCATGTCCAAGCTCATCGGTTACTATGTCCATCATGTCCATGAGCATCGCCAAACCCTCCAGCGCGAAGAATTCTACCTGTACGGGCACTAGAATTGTGTCGCAGGCCACAAGGGCATTTAGGGTCAGATAGCCCAGGTTGGGTGGGGTATCAATAATCACATAATCATAGCCGCTCAAGTCGTAGAGCTTTCTTTTCAGGGAGGATTCCCTGTCGGGTCTATTTGCCATCTCCCTTTCGGCTTTCGATAGTTGGTTGTTTGTAGGAGCTATATCGAGGCCAGAGATCATCGTGGGCATGGCTAGGTCTTGGATCGAAAGATCACCCATCAATGCATCATACATTGTGTTTTCCAGATGCCATTTATCGATTCCATAATGGGTAGTAGAAGACCCTTGGGGATCAATATCAATTAAAAGAACCTTCTTACCCTTGACCGCGAGGTAAGCGGATAAATTGCAGACTGTAGTGGTCTTGCCACATCCTCCCTTTTGATTTGCTACAGCTATTACCTCCATGATATACACGAAGGTTCTCTGAGCTTATCAAGGTATGCACTTATAACTTGTGAAATAAGATATAACTTACCAAGTTATTAACTTAGTAAGTTATGCTGAACGCATACGTTATCTGTTAAAATCACTTTCTCCACGCACGGCTTGAAATCATATCCAAAAAGCCACCCATATCCGTTCATGGAAATCGAACTGCACCCAGCCGTCTCCCTGCTCCCAGATACTTTCAACGTCCTGGTCGCCCCACCGGAGATGCTGGTAGATGCCATCAATAGCAATCTCAATCTGCAAAGGTACAAAGTGCTCTTCGTCGGCGGCAACTACTCCCGCATTCTCAGCCGACTGAACCGGAACATCACAGAACTGGACGTGCGCCGGGCTTTCACCAGTTTCCAGCTCATGACCATACTGGAAGAGAATCATCACAGTTTCCTCATCGTGGAACACGACCCGCTTCTGTACGAGGATGCCAGCGAGATGGTCGAGTACATTGCCCAGCATCTCCGGCAAACCTCCAGAGAAGCAACTGTACTGCTCTACTCCCCTGAATTAGATCCTCATCTGGAAAAGATGACTCCGCTGGCAGACCGTGTCTTCTGCTTTTATGAGATGCCCAAGGCTCCTGCGAAGGGCAAAACGAAAGCCGATCCGATGCCGGGATCACAGGCCACCCTGGAGGCGTACTCATGAGGTTGCCCTGGAGGAGACGGGAGGCTAGTCAGATCGATTCCCGGCCTGTCAGCACCAAAGCTCTGGAACTGGAGACGGCCAAGGAAATCTTGTCTGAGATCTTCCATGCTCGTCCTGCAGACGTTGAGGAGATGATTCAGAAGCGGCTAGAGGAAAGGGGCTGGCATGAGGAACGCAAGGATGGACTGTGGCCCGCAGAATTCTGCTTGGGTGGTGAGTAGCTACGGGCAGGAGTTTCGAAAGCGTTAGGATGGGCGTTAAGGATGTCTCAGCCAGGTGGCTTAAGGCTAGTAAGGCTCTGAAGAAGGAAGACCAGATCTACGGTCAGAGGCTCGCCGAGATGGCTAAGAAGCATTCCAGCGAGGCATTCTATGCGCTGGACGATCCACTGGAGGCTGCGGTGTTCTCAGTATTGGTTGAACTGGTGAAGGAGATGGACAAGGCTGATGATCGAGTGCATGCGGTCGAGCTAACATCATTATAACTCTTCTTCAAAGTAATCGGTATCTGGTCTCTTTATCTCATAGACTTTATCAAAGTTCATGGTTAAAAAGTTTAACCAAAATGTATTTATAGTATAATTTGCGTAACGTACATGCACACAATACGGGGTTATACTATGGATCTGGATGAAATTGAATTGACAATTCTACATATCATACATTGTGAAGTCTCCTCTGCGAATAGCGTATGCAGATTAGAGCCTTTGCTTAAGTGGGAGATTCTTAAAGAAGCCGCAAAAGCGGGCATCAGCGAGCGTAGAACTCGTGAGGTGCTGACCTACCTGGAGCGCAAAGGTTATTTCGAGTACAGTAAATGGAATGACGATCTATATGTGTTAAACGAACAAGGAGTTAAGCATTTTGAAAAGATGGCCGCTGAGTATGCGCAAAAAAGGAACGCCTGAGAAGTCGGGTTAAATGAAGATTTACATCGATGAATCTGGCAACTTAGGTGGTCTAGGGTCTAATGCTTCGGAGGAAGACCCTCACTTTGTACTTGCAGCGTTGATTGCTAGGGAAGATGTGCCAATTAAGAGATGTATAAAGGATGTCAGGCGAACGCTTAATAAGAAGTACAAGGCAAAGTCCGAGCTTAAGTTCAAAGAATCAGACGATGCAACCAAAAGGCGTATACTGGAGTGCATTGCTCGTACAAATAATGACATTGCATATATCCATCTGCGTAAGGATCACGCGTCTTTGCTAGCTCCATATCTTGGAATAAAGCCGCAGATACTATACAATGACCTTTGCGTTCAGTTATTGGAGAGTGTAATCTTAAACTATGAATTCAAAGAGCCAGTAGAGATTGCCATAGACAGATTCCTATATGGTGATGCTCAGAGACGGTTCGACGATTACCTATCAGCCCGATTAATGCGAAGCATAAATGTTTTCCATCTGGATTCTAAGCAATGCCCGTGTCTTCAGTCAGTAGACTTCATTGCAGGGGCTATCGCGCGGAGATATAGGGATGAAGATGAGTTGTATTATAACAAGATCCGGCACAAGGTAACGATAGCGGTTGGATTCTCTGAAACAACAAAGAAAAGTGATTAGTGAACCCCTCTCTAATCGTCCCACCTGCTAATAAGCAGCATCATCCTTTCGAGAGGGAACTCTTACTCACCTAATACCATTAATGGTATTCATCCAATATTTAAGTGTTGGCTCCGGAGTGGTTCATCGCAATGGAGATAGAATTGCACTCAGCCATCTCAGATCCGGACGATAGATTAAGAGGCCGATGAGTGGTGCGAGAGGTCACGGATTCACACGAAAAAGCTTTGGTATAGTTCCGCTTAGTGATGTCCATGACCGCCGAGCAGAATCGCAAGTATGTCCAAAAAGAGGTCGGCAAGCTCTTATCCGAGATCTGGAGGATCAAAGGACTGTCAGTGCAGGAGTACGGCCCGCAGCATCCGATCACAAAGAAGCTTGTCGCAATGCATGCGGATGTACAGGCTCCTTCTTCATAACAATTTTTGTAGGTCCGCATCCTGGCGACAGGATGCTCGTTAGTCAAAACAGATAAATAGATTTAGACTGGTAGCAGTTACAGAATTTGGAGGGACCTAATGAATACTGCTTTATCACTACCAATAATGATAGTTTTATTTTGTATTTTGACTCTGACACTGACACCCATTTCTGCCTCTGTCTCCGTCACGGTTGATCAGTCGATAACAGAATCTCAGATTTGGCCGGAAGGTTCCGGGAAGTCTCCTGATACTACAACAGCAAATATTGTTGTCAAAGGCAACGGTGAACCGTGTTCTATCCCGACCAGGGTTGTACTCGCCATCGACAGTTCGGGCAGCATGAATACCAGTGATCCAAATAAAGAACGTGTTAAAGCTGCCACTCAGTTCGCAAGAGAGTTCCTCCAAGATCCTGAAAATAGGGTTGGTGTGGTAAATTGGGATACTAATGCTTTAACCACACCGCTCACAAGCAATTCGAATGCGGTATTATCATCCATAGAAAAGGTAGATTCCGCCGGAGGAACCAATTTAGACCTTGCCATGAGATCTTCCCTCGAACTTTTCCCCAAGCAAAGCATTTCCAGTAAGACCACTGATGTTATTGTCTTGTTAAGTGATGGCATGGGAAATTATACGCCTAGTGGCAACTCAGGATCTCTTACCGACGTTGCTAAAAACAGAGGAATAAAAATCTTTACCATAGCTTTGGGTAATCAGAGCGATACGATCAATCTAACTGAGATCGCCAGGGTGACAGGTGGAGAAGCTTATCGCTCACCAAACGCGGATGCAATCAAGGGTATTTACAAGGAGATTGGCTCGAACATCCTGGGTTTCCTGGCGGATAATGTGACTATGACATATACTCTGCCTTCGACCCTGAAGCGAGTAAATTCTGTACCTGAACCAAATTCCATAACAGTGTCTGGAGATCTAGCGATTCTTACTTGGAATATAGGTTCTATTGTAGCTGGAAAAGATTGGAGAGCGGAGTTGACAATTGCTTCTTCTGATCCTGGTAGATTCCCATTGGGCGTAAATCCTCAATCTCAAGTATCCTACACAGGATGCGATGGTGTGGCTGGTTTCTCCGAAATAAATCAAAATCTTCTAACTGTTAATGCGGATCGCCCATTTATTCTAGCAGGATATGGAGAAGGTGGAAAGGCCTATGACAATAAGACAAGAGTTTTGCTCACCAAAGACGTTATACCGAACCAAAACAAGCCGTGCCCAGATTGCCCAAATATCAATTTCACTATAGAAGCTCCTCCTGCTGCATGTGATCTGGAAATTCTTCTGGCCATAGACAAGTCGGGAAGCATGCGAGAAGTGGATAAATCGGGTAAATACAACTACGACTGGATGAAGGAAGAAGTAGATGCCCTCCTAAAGTCTTTGCCTTCAGGGACCAAAGTGGCTATAGTTAGCTGGGATGATGATGAACCATTGAACGCTCACGACTTGGTAACGTCATCTGCAGGGTTTGTTACCCTTCCCTCTGGCCTGAGCAACTTGATGTCCGTCACAGGAAACTACGATCTAACTTCCTGTCTCGAAACTGACCAAACAATATATTCCTCGGCAATTGGACGAATAAATTCCGTCCTGGCTTCATCGCCCATTAGCCTTAACGCTAGGGCTAACACCGTTCGGCTGGTAATCTACGTAACAAGCTGGAGTGAGTTCAAGCCTGAGCGCATTCCTGGAGATCTTAATCGCACATTACAGTTGTTGATTGGCGGTTTGCCTGTAGATTGCAGAGATAAAATCTATACATTCTATCTGGGCCCTGCTCCGGCAGTTCCGCCTCAACGACAAGAACAACTCAAAGCTTTGACTCATATTGCAGCAGTCACAGGAGGAAGCGGCCCACTGTGGCTAAACTATGCAAATTTGCAGAGCGTTATCAACCAAGAAGTAGTCTCTTGTTCAGATAGGCCCTGGATTGGTAATGTAGTGCTTACTGATACACTATATCCATACTTAAAAGTGACAAACACCTACCCCAAAGCCAATATAACAAGGAATACTGATGGGACGACAACCCTTGTATGGAATGCAGGAAGCTTGGGGAGAGGCAAAGCGTGGCATGCCTCCGTAGAAACTGCATTCGACATGACACTGCCTGTGGATTTTACGTTAGCTCGTACCCAGGTAGCTTTTAATGCAGGTGCTAATACCCCTGCCTCTACACTGGACTACACCTGGCCGGGATTCTATTGTGGAACTGGAACAGCCGATAGATTCCAAATACCTGTTCCAGAGGGGAAGATAAGATTATCTTGCGGTGTTCCGTGTGAGGCTGGACCATTAGCAGATGTAGCATCACCGATTGTGAACGAAACATCGAAGGTGACATTGAAAGAACCATCGAAGGAGCCTCAACAGTCAAATTCCAAACAGGAAGGTAGCAAAGAAACGCCAGGATTTGAGTCCATGTTAGGAATGGTGGCTATACTGGCTTTAGCCTATATGAAAAGGAGTGTGGCATGAAGGCTGCGAATGCAGCCTTCTCGAAACCAGGCATCTATTTGGTGGGCTGTAGGTGGACCTAGCAAACCGCAAGTACATCCATAGGGATCTACTAAAGTGGAGTACAAATCGCAGCATCGCTCACCAAGAAGCTGAGTTGCATGCATATAGATGTGCAGAAACTGTTGCAGGAACAACCCTAACTGCAAACTGAGAAGAGTACTGAGAAGAGTATAATCGAGTTTCAGCGGAATCAACACCGATCCACAGCGTCCTCCGCAGAGGAACCAGGTCACATAAGTGACTGGTCTGATCCCGCCAGATCCGACTCAAAGCCGGGCATTGACGCAAGCAATGCGCTGGAATCTCACACGGCGTCCGTTTTACAGGAACCCACATCGCGAGATGTTTGGCCAATTGCTTGCTCCGCCGCACAGCTTTGTACTGCGACCTGCATGGAGAGGACTTTGGGTTTTTAGGATGAGTCGACCGCACCTGTTAGTTAGCGTGCAGCCGTCATCATCTTTTATTCGCCATAGCCTCTGTCCCAGAGTATATTGCCTTCAGCATCAGTTTCGACTACCCAAGCATTGGTCGCTGGATCATCTACGGTAGCTAAACTAGCATAAATCCTTCTCCAGAGTATATTGCCTTCGGGATCGGTTCTTCCCAGCCAAGCACTTGGTGGATGGTCTATGTTCTCATCCTCGTGAGGTGTTGTCCCACCAGCTAAAACATAGCCGTTATCAGATGCTGGCCGGACTGAAAGGACGGTAAAGTTGTCTCTTTCACCAAAGGTCATCTCCCAAAGTTTGTTGCCCATAGCATCAGTCTTTAACAGCCAAGTGGGTTGAGGTTCGAAAGACAAGTCCGCTCCACTATTGGTTATGATGTAGCCACCATCGGATGTCAACTGGGCGGAAATCTCCGTACCAACCTGCAAATATAATTTTTTACCTAAAATCTTTCTCCAGAGTTCATTACCATCCGGATCGGTTTTGATGATCACCACCCGCACACCATCATCTTTGTTGTACGAGGAGCCAATCAGGACGTAACCTCCGTCACTTGTCTGATGGACGAAGCCTCCGTTTACATCACCTGGGAATACACCAAAGGTCTTATCCCAGAGTTTATTGCCTTCGGCATCAGTCTTGATCAACCAGGCTACATTATCGCCAGAGCCATATGCATAGCCAACCAGAATGTAACCTCCATCACTAGTTTGTTCGACTGAGCGGCCTCTCTTTACGCCCAAATTTAACATACTGCTGACACTCTCGAAGGTTTTATCCCAGAGTTTATTGCCTTCGGCATCAGTCTTAAGCAGCCAGACCATGTCATTTAGGATTTTTGTATCGCCAACCAGAATGTAGCCTCCATCACTAGTTTGCTGGATTGAATCGAACAGGTCCTCGGCCGCCGGAGTGTTTTCATAATTTCTGTCAAAGCTTCTGTTCCAAAGTTCCTTGCCTTCGGCATTGGTCTTTAAAAGCCAGCCACTGGAATTATAACTGTCGTTTCTGTCAGTATGTACTTCACCACTGTCAGTATATAATTCATAGCTGTTATTTCTTACTTCACCAGCTAATATATAGCCACCATCGGAGGTTTGCTGGACTACATTGATGTCATACGTTTTAAAATTAGAGCCGTCATTTCCCCACTGGTAGGAACCAAAGGTCCTGTCCCAAATTAGATTGCCCTCAGCATCGGTTTTTACTAGCCACTCATACGGATTACCGTAACCTCCTGCAAACCCAGCTAAGACATAGCCACCGTCGGATGTGGGCTGGATTAATCGAAAAGCATCAGCATCTTTTATGATGAAGCTGACGGACCTACGGTCATCTGTTTCATCCGGTCCAGCATGCTTTCCATCTTTCACCTGAACTTCGACGCGGTATACGCCTATATCTGGGTTCCAGGTCCAGTTCTTCTCCGTCATCCAATCAGTCATGGGTGTATCATTCAAGAAGAACCTGTAGAGGATTTGATCGCCATCAGGGTCTGTAGCATCTGCCGTCCAACTGATGTTCCCTCTGAAGTCATGTTGCGGACTTGTCTTGTCTGAGGTAAGGTTATTGATGACTGGCGGAGCATTATTTTGAGTCGTTTCAGACCTGAAACCAAAATCGATCTCCGATTCGTGGGTATCAATCAACTCCACCGAATTAACTCCATCTGCCGGGGCTGTGGCCGTCCAGTTCTCCTGAGTTCTTACGACACCTAATTCGTAGCCGCCAGGCAAAAGCCCTGTGAAAATGTAGAATCCCTTCCGATCTGTCTTCACAGTAGCTGAGTACCCATCAGGCCCATCCAGCAAGACATCCCAGCCCTCTAATCCTGCTTCATCTGCGTTCTTGATCCCGTCACCATTGCTGTCGTCAAAGACCTTGCCAGAAATGGACAGCGATCCCTGAGTCTCCGCCGCCGCGGCAGCCCTGCACGTTCCGCACTCTACATGAACCGTCTGCGCCGCGCTTCTTTCACCAACACGCCCATAGACTGTCATCTCAACAGGGCCGCATACATCCGGTACTTCGGTCTTGTACACTTCTTCTGTGGGATCGTAGCTCAGGTCGTATCTTGATCTGCTACCTGCTTGGTCAAGATACATCCATACCTCGGTTTGGCCTGCCACGTATGGTATAGTCTCCTTTCCTACAAGCTGCACCTTTGCCTCTAGCTGCTTATTCTCGCATGTGGCCTCGACCGTTATATTAAAGCTGCAACTCATAGACTGCGTGATCTTCTCCAAGATTGGCTTAAGGCTCAAGCCCGATCGGATTTCGTAGAACTGGCCACCTGTATTCGTTGCGATCTGTTTAAGAGATGCATCATCTGGCCCGATGACATAGACACGTGCCCCTTGATCAGTTAATGTGAAGACTGTGCCCTCCAGGGTGTCTCCCTCCGCATTGCAGCAGCTTCCATCGGGATGCGGTCCGGCGTCAGTCAATAATATTATCACCTTTTCGGCATCTATTCGCCAGGTCAGATCGCTGCCAGCATGCCGCAAAGCAGCCAGTATAGCTTCTGGGCCGACCGATCCGCCGCCACCGGCTTTCAGTTCTTTAATCCAGGAGCTAAATGTGTCAATTTCGGATGTGAGAGTCCCATTGCCCTTGACCTGGTATGCAAAGTCTCCTGGACTGCCGCACGAAAAACCATCACAGGTCTCAGGAAAGTCTCGGAATTCCACTAGACCCAGTTGAAAATCTATGTTTGATGCCTCTAGGCCGGTCGCAAACTTATTGGCGACAGCGCGAAGCTCGCTGATCTCACCACCCATGCTGTTGGTGGTGTCGAAGACGAAAACTATGTCCACCTTTTTGTCAGTCAGGCAATCGAGATACTTATCCAAGTCCGATGCATCCTCCGAAAAGGCCAAAGGCAAGATAAACATAGCAAGAACGGCCAATATCATAAGCTTTTGAGGCACAGAGATCCACCCTCCCAAACGACAGGCACAATTAGGTATTTGTCGTATAAATATCGATCTAATCATTACTCATCTGTGATTGCTTTTCCAAGAAACGACAAAATAAAAATCACAGGCATAGCCAAAAAAAAGGAATTAGGCTTACTCATACTATGTTCCTTGCTCCTGAATGAACTGATCTCGCTGGTTCACTGCATTTGTGTTGCGTGGATCAATTTCTATAGCTTTTTCTGTTGCCTGAATAGCTTCATCGTACCTTCCAAGGAAGTAAAGAGTGACGCCTTTGTTTCTCCAAACTTCTGTATCGTCAGGATCTAGCTCTATAGATTTCTCCAACGCCTGAAGAGCTTCCTCCCAACGATTCTGATTCTGGAGGTCATAGGCTCTTTGCGCCCAGTACGTTGCATCATCCATTTCTGTCTCTGATTCCTGATCTGGTTGATATGTTGAACCGGTTTCTTGCGTGTCCAATGGTACGAATTGGGAAGTACCTACCAAAAGTGCATCTACCGTTGCGATTGTTCCAGAAGGCAAACCTTCACTTTGGAATAGAGTTCCTTCGTCGCTACGTCGTGTAACGAGGCCAGGTAGTACTTTTCCTCCTCCATAGATCCATTTATTCAATTCTTGAGGAACCGCATCATACTGGCCTGCGTTTAATTTTTCTAACAGATCGGAATTCCTGAAATTACCTGCCCCTAAATTATAGGTAAAGCTGACAAGAGCATCAAATTGGGCTTGGGTTAAGGGTACAGTCACATACGTATTTACAGCTTGTTCTGCAACTGCCACATCCGATCTGAGAAGCTCGAATGCCTGGTCTCTGGTGATGCCTCCAAGAAATTCTTGTTCACTTGGATCAGATCCATCACAATAGCCACTATGTACCAGATGCCCAACTCCAATAGTGCAATGACCCGCAGGGTCATTATATAAATTATACTCGATTCCTTCATGTTGTGCGATAAAATTAAGTCCGTCTGAACTTACAGAATAGCCACCTTGTGCAAGTACAGTTGTTGAGGCAGCTATTATCAAAGATATCAATATTGCCAAACAATGTCCTTTTACCATATGATCCCTCATTTATCTTGCTTCGGGATTGGGATCTCAGGCGAAAAACTTTTGGGTGGGATAACTTGCTTGGTAATATCCATAGACCATATAGTACTCCGAAAAGGATCAACCAGGGCTGAACAACTTATCGAAACCCAGCCTTCTCATACGCATTCCTACAATGATTCGGTCGGGCTTGATGGTAAATTGCCGTGGTACTCAGCGAGGAGTGACCTAGTTGCTGCAGGTAGATGAGATCGATTCCGGCGTCCAAAGTCCATCTGCTGAAACTGTGCCGCAGAAGATGCGGTGTGATCCTCTTTCTCTGCCTCACATTGCCCTGTCGTGTCTCCTGGAGTCCAGCTTTCTCTGCAATCGTGTCCAAGAGCCTTGAGATCTGTCTAGTCGAGATATGGCCACTATCTCGACCCTGGAAGACATAACCCATCATTCCGGCCATTCAAGTGGCATTGTAGAGCCTCTAGCGCGGGCTTAGGCAAGATAGAAGTGCGTTGCTTTCCACCCTTACCATCCTGCGCCATCCATGAGACACGAAGTCCAGCTCCACCGAGGATCTCCAGAATTGCAGTCTCCCTTGTGGAACTGTGTGTACTTAAATTGCGAGTTATACATAGTGCGTTATGCAAACCTGTTAAGTCGCTCAAAATCCGCGTCCAATCAACTAACCATTCTTATACACATTGGAATGAATTATCGACAATCGCCCGGTGTCGATTAATCGCTATCAGTAAAAATCAGAAACCGCCGTAAAAGCCGGAGCGTACCATCGGAGGGTGTGACCCAGAAAGCATCCTTATAATATTGTCTCCCGGTTTAACGCATATCGAAAGCGAGGATGCTGAGATGCAGGTTACACATACTACCTTTCCGACGCAGAGAGCATCACCATATCACTCTATTCCTGCGTTTCTCACCATGAAGACACCGGTTGCCTCAGCACGACAGCGATCCTTGATCCTGGAGCGTTTTAAAAATTATATTATTCGATGAATGGCTCAAGCTCTAGAAGGAGAACGATATTTTAGGGAAGCTTTACTATGGCGATGCAGTGCGTGCATGTCATCTTATATCAATTTCATGCATTTATTATCTGATTCATTACATGGTAACCTATAGCTTAATCCTACTAATATGTCTAATGGCATCGATTATCTAACTATTGATTTTCAAATTATCATTTTAATCTTTTTCATATATATTAAACCCTCGTTTATATAATTATAAGGCTTATTTAAATATAATTACAAACTAAATCCATCTCCACAACCTGTAGTATGCAATCCTGTATTATTGTTAATGGGAAAACTTTATTTACCCTAAAATCCCTCTAAATTTCGTGGAAGGGAGATCTATATGGAAATAGAATCAAAAATCGATTTTTCTAAGGACTATGATATAAATCAAGGCAATATCTTATTGGATATATCTGATGCATTTTATTCTAATTATGCAATAATTCAAATTTCGAATAGAGATGTTTATATCGATTTCTTAGAATTACCGGGTATTAAAAAAGAAGGGAGAATGACAGTTAGTGGAAAGAGAATTTTATTGCCACATGCAGTAGCCCAAAAACTTGCAGAGGTTATTATAGCCAATCTTGAAAATTCGTATAAAACCGGGAAGCTCGAACAATACAAACCGTCAGAGGAGGAGAGCGAATAGACTATATTTATTAGAAGTGATATAAATTGAATAATAGCTCGACGTCAATTTTAAATGAGGGAGACTATGACAGGGTCGCAGAAGGCAGTACCGATACAACCAGTTCGATTATAAAAGCGACAACAGAAGCAGTATTGCAAGGTAGTTTTGTAGATACATTAAAAAAAGAAAATAAATCGCTCAAATCTCAAAACACCAGATTAACTAATGAAAATAGCAATTTAAAAGGCCAAAATATAAAGTTGGATAGTAATTTAGAAAATTGTAAAGACAAATATAGTACTAAGAATGTGGTTTGTGGCCTGCTTAATATTATAGCTGCAATCTGTATTGCGGCAGGAGTTAACTTTTTAACATCAAATCCACCAAACGCATTAGGTTCTACATTTTTGACTGGTGGGGTAATAGCTAATATATTATCGATTCTAGTGTTATATTTTTTATCAAAATAATTTTACGACTTATTGATTTATAATTTAAACTGATTTTTTAAAAAAAAACAGATATTTGGGGATCAAATAAAGGACCCCGTTTTTTTGCGTTTTGGTCTTCCGCCAAGGACTCTCCTTGTTAAAACTACGAAATTAGAATGCTGCGCAATCTTTGCCAGTCATCTTTCCATCCGGCTCCCCTGTCGGACTACGACCCCTTCGGTTCTGCCAAATCGCTCGCTTTCGCTCCGCCCGCTCGCCGTCCTTGACAGAAACCTCCGGGGATCTCCGTCCTTACCTCCGAACATTCCCAAGACGATATTATAGCCGTGCTTGGATCGTTACTGTAAGCCGATCCCCCGCGCTTTTCCCGGCGGTATGGTTCATCGGTGCTTGGAACTGTAAAATTCGTCAGAAAGCCACTAAGTGACCTCTTGCCGGTGTCATCGGCTTCACTTCCCTTAGCCTCAAAATAGTTACTTGGCATCAAGGATAGTTGCTCCAAAGTTGCCAGAGAACAAACTCTCATCAAGGCTCCCCGACTCGCCCGGCATCATATCGTCCAACACAGAACCAACGGCCATAAGAGGCCATTCCCCGCAGGGATTAGAATAGACTGATCTGGCGGTTGGCTTTTGTCCGCCACCATATAGTCCACATAGTCCACTTTTCTACCACTTATTGCTGAGTTAATCTCCAGTACATTCAACTCATCACTCAGATATTTCTTCAATCACCAAAGAAATACTCTCTTAAGTTAGAGAAAAGTGGACTATGTGGACTATTGTCCTCCTAGAATGGGAGCTGATTGTTTGGCTGACGAAGGATCGATAACGATCTTAAGCCTTATCCCATTCCATGCTTTTTCTTGCTTACCCTCATCGTTCTTCGGCTTGAATGGTTCTACAGGAATGTAGTTCTGTTCTTCCATCTTCTGGATAAACTTCGTCTTAGTCATCTGAGACAAATTATTCTCGGCTGCATAAGCCTTGAAGTGCCGGTATAGATCATCCTTGACGAAATAATCGTCATCGCTGGGTTCACAGCAGTCTTGAAGGAACGCAAAGACCGGATCGGAGAGACGTTGATACATAGCCTTAACGTCATTGAGGGTCAAGTTATAGCTGAATTTCCAGCCGTTGCTTCTCATGCGCTTCAATGCCTCTAATGAAAGATTCAAGAGACCTGAAAGCTCTTGCTGTGACGATATCTCCGCATCCAAATTTGTGTTGAAGGGTCTCTCTGCTGTGCCAAAGCGGTATGGGAACTTGACGATTATCCAACGGATATAGAAAGCATCTGTATCATCTGGAGATTTCGGCAGTTTGTTGGCGGAGAAAAACATCTTTGCAGTATTTAGATAATCAAATGACTTTGAGAACTTATTCTCAACCCGAATTGTGTCCTGACCAGTCACATTCTTAAAGATATCTGTCTCGCTAAGGTCTCTAGCAGGAAGATCCCCATAGATATTCGCCGCCTTGCCAACAAGGTCGACAGCCGCAAATCTATCCCCAACAAGCTTGGGAAGACTCACATGCGATACATTATCTTTGCCCAAGAATGCCTCTAACAGTCTGAGAAAAGCCCCTTTTCCATTCCGGCCACCGCCCCAAAGCATTATTGCTTTGTGAATATCATATGGTCGCCACAGAGTCCATCCAACGAATTCCTCTAACAAAGGAACATCTTCAGGAGCGACCACCTCGCCAAAAAATTTCTTGATCTTAGGGCAGGAAGCTTCAGGGTCATATTTGACGGGCAATTGAACTGTAAAGAATAGCTCTGGTGTATGATCGGAGAGTTCACCCGTTTTGATATTCAAAAGACCATTCCTGACATTGATCAACTCTGGGTCAACCGTGTCAAGGCAAGAGTAAGTCCGTCGCTTTATCATGCCAATGATCTCATTTACCAACTGATTCGTACAACCTCCTTGGAATTCTCTCTCTGCTAGTTCCCCGATAAGTGTCTCGGCCTTCGGATGGTATACTCCATTTCTGTAATAATACATGATGTCGCTTACTTCATCTGTGAGAAAAAAATATTCCGTCATCCATTCATTTGCTACGAGACTTGCTATCTCAAGTTCTTTTTTGGTGACCATAGCGAATCAGAGCACCCTGAGAGAATACATGTCCTTTAAGGCTTGCTGTGCCCCCTCTGGCTCCTTAGCACCGGCACTTTCAAGAATCGAAACTTTTATCAGTTCATCGGCCACCTCAGACCACCTCCGGGAACAACGACGCAAAGAACTCCACAGCCTCCGCCTTTGATAACAGAAACGTGAAGCTCCGCAACAGTTCCTCCACCATTACCGACGATAGCCCTTCAACACAAAGGAGGCCGGGCGGATCGGCCACCCGACTCAACAGCGATTCCACGCAATCTGGGCAAACTGCACAAGGTATATTGCATGCGATTCTGCCCTCGCCATCAACAACGACCTCATTCTCGATACGGAATCTTAGTGAGTGACCGCACTCGATACACGGTATGGTCACATTCTTACCATTATTGATAATCATTATTACCTCCGTAGTCACATTGGGATTGCTTTATCCAATACATCGTAAAGATCCTCGAAGAAATGCGAGACTTCATCATCGCCTTGCTCATAGTTTTCGATTACCTTCATCGGCAACTGCTTGACCTCCACTAATGCATTCAGATACCTCTGCTCATCACTTATCTTACGTACTTTCTTTTTACCATCCATATTCCTGTCTCCTTAAGCTGGTCGCAAAGTCAAAACTTCTGACTCTGAGTCCCAACAGATTTCCACATAGCTACAGTCTTTTGCCAAGAAGGAATCCAATGCTTCTTTGGGCAAATTCACAGAACCATACCTACGACCACGATCAATCGCGATCTTCCTAAAATACTTCTTTTGTGCCATTCTAATCAATACTATGAATCACGTAATTTACCAGTAAATATGTGCATAACTAAACAATATGACTTGTTAATACTACCTTGAAATCAGAAATTAGGTCAAGAAAATACGATTCAGTAGACTTCCAGCGTCTTCTGCAACCCGATATTTAATCAGATCGGTATCATTAGAGACCTTGAGTTAAAATTTAAGTGTTGATAGTCGTCCAAGATAAGAGGTTTAAGTGATGACCTATTTAGCCTTAAAGAGTCAACACATAACTTTAAAGCAGAGATTAGTAATCAACACTTATGAGTAGAGGGTTATCCAAGCTACAGCATTCGATTTTAGCGATATTAGACGCAAAACATGGAATGGCATCCACTACGACCCTAAAAACCGCTATGGATAGACCCATCAGCGATCAATCCTTCTATCGCTCCATTCATAGCCTAGAAAAGAGAGGTGAAATCCGGTTTTATCGAGGCGGGCATACAGGCGGCCTAGTCTGCAGAACCCACGGAAACGTCCTGCTGATTGATTCAGATGCACCACCGGAACCCACCCCCGCATTCCCTAACCTAGCTCTAATGAAGTTATCAGCCTACCATAAAGCATGCGGCGACTACGTTACACTTCTGAGGGGCTTGAAGATAGCGGACGGCTTCGAGAAGAAGTTCGATATCGCCTATATTTCCTGCGTTTTCACAAAAAATGCGAGAGCGGCAAGGCGACTTGCGAAGCGGCTCTCCACGAGCATGGAAGTCCATTTAGGTGGCAGCGGCGTAGATCTCAAGACAACACTCCCCGCCGAGATCGAGAATACATTCCCGGATTATGAACTGTATCCTGAATGTGATTACAGTATAGGTATGACGATGCGCGGCTGTACACGATCCTGCCCCTTCTGTATAATAAAAGACAAAGAGGGTACATCTCGACCTACTGGAGATATTTATGCTTTTTACAACCCTAATTTTAAATCCAAAAAAATAGTTTTGCTCGATAATAATATCCTGGGCTTGCCCGCTCACTTCGCCAAGATAGCCTCTCAGATCAAAAAGGAGGGACTGCGAGTTGATTGGAACCAAGGTCTTGACCTGAGATTAGTCACACCGGAGAACGCCAAGATCCTCGCAGGCTTGCATTTTTCGCCTTACATGCGATTTGCCTGGGACGATATCAAGTCCGAGCCGCAAATAAGACGCGGCATCCAAATACTGAAAGAAAATGGTGCACTCAAAAATCCAGCAGTATTTTATGTTTTATCAGGTTTCAATTCAACTTTCGAAGAAGACCTCTATAGGGTTAAAACTCTGCGCGATCTCGGTCAGAAGGCATTCTTGATGCTGTACGACAAGAAGCTACTAGAAGAGCCTCGTTACCGGCATCTCTCCAACTGGACGAACGCCCGTGTGCATTTTTTCACTCGAACATTTGAAGAATTCGTTACCAATCGCGAAAATGGTGTCGAGAAACAGAAGGCAGCTGAGAGAAAACAACGACTAGAAGCCAAGAAGAACCCACCTCCCATACTGCATGGCTGCGAAATTAGCTTGATTTAAACCAGAGGCTATTTCATGCGGTCTAAAAAAGAGGGTAACAGTCTAACTAACACCTGACTTATCAAATACCTTTAATAACATATACACTATCTAAGACCTTACCAGGAGGTATAGGTTCGAACGGCGGGTAACTGCCCGTTAATTTCCCGTTTCTCTTCCAGTCCTCGAATTCCGAATTAACTTTTTCACCAACCAACATCATCACTAATTTCATTTTTAATCTTTCTTCAGGTTCGCCGCCAATCGCAGCCCCTATTTCCCATTTATCCTCAATTGGACGGATATTCTCCATTTGTGGCCACCACTGTTGATTCTTTTCAAGTCCAACTAAAAGCCACAAATATTGCCTTTCAGGAATATCTCCACTACTTTCACCTTTAACAGTGATGGATTCACCAACAATTTGTTCATCCTTTGGATCTGTAATTTTCACATTAAAATCTGAACTTGTCTGTTCTTTGGAAGGGGTAATGGTCGATTTTTCGGAAGAATTGCTAGACGGGTCAAATTTAATTTTTCCGCCAATGATTGGAGGTTCAATTTCGATTATTCTATAATCCGTAAGATACATATAACCTATAACCAAAATGATAAGCATTCCGATTCCAATCATATATGGTGAGATCTTAGGCAAACCCATAAGCAATCAACCCCAAGTATGGTTAATTATTTAGATACTTAAAACTTCTTAATTTTAATGCACAGAAAATTGTCTTCATGCCGACATAAGCGAATGGCAGCGGAGAGAAAACAACGTGTGGAAGCCAAGAAAATTTCGCCACCCGTCTTCCAAGGTTGCGAAATTAGCTCAATTGGACTTTAAAAAGATGGCTGGGACATCAAATCTGGAAAAAAGATTTGCCTCGATGCCCCCAAAAAGATCTCGGCTAATCGTGAAAAGGCCGCCCGAAAATTGGGTTAAAGAAGATTGCACGGTAGCCCAGAAGCGAGTAGGGCGGTGCAATCTTCTGATTCGACATAAACCACTTTGATTCGGACTGATAAATAGAATATCCATGCGGCGCGAAAGTGTTTTTTGTCCAAGATGGCCGGGAGACAGCCGAAGGGAATAGCTCGAAAGGGGCAAGACTGTCTCCGCTCTAAGAGTAGTAGTGATAGTTGAAATAGATCAGCCGTGCGTCGCGAAAGTGGTCGTAGCTCGGCAGACTGCTTGACGCAAGATTTTATAAAATCAACCCGACTGCTCGTTTTATTTCTAAATTCTTGGCCATAAAACAACTCAACTTTTAATTTCAAACAGGAAATACATTTAAATATAGCCTTGTATGCATTGTAATACATGCGTGAAGGGAAGATTAGCGTGAGTGCTAGAATTGACCCTGATCTGGTAAACTGGGTAGACGATCAAGTTGATAAAAGGAGGTTTAGAACCAGATCACACGCCCTTGAATACGCTTTGTTCGTTCTAAAGCAGTCTGAAACTATGAATAAAGAAATGACCATTTAAGAGGGAATAAAAGAAAGAAACTGGTTCCGGCCAGGGTGCTCGTAACACCCTGACAGGAGAACTCCGCTGCAGGAGCAAACAGTATGTCAAATGTAGCTGATGCTAGAATAAATACCTTTGGGAAGCCTCCCAGAGACGATCCCGTATCGCCCGACGACCCTATTTTAGAAATTCCACTTTCCGAATTCCAGCATGTCCTAGAGGATATAATATCGGTCTATAACCAGATTGCAGAGACCGTGCGTGATGCCGGAATTCTTCGGGGAAGAGAGCTTGCCCGGCTCACAGAGAGTCATACACAAGCCCTCAGAGCCGAGAGATCACCCATGACCAAGATTCTCCTACTCAATGCCTATCTAAAGCAGTTTCTGACAAAAATTCGTGAAGCTCTGAAGAGCCGACCAGTAGAAGGCGGGAAGATTATCCAAGTCGTTTCAAAGGTCGCGGCCAGGGCAATCCAAATCGTGGATTATATCAAAACCGTCGCCCAGGACTCTCCTCGCAAGGAGATCGCTCTGGACTCCCAGCAAGCAAGGATTCTCTTCCAGGGAGCCGATGGTGAACCTGTAAGCCGCAAGGAGACCATCAGAGCCATGCGGAGAGCAGAAGTGCTATGGCCAGCATTACGATGCACTCACAGGGCAAATGACGGGCGTAGAACCATGCGTCTAACCGGAACGGTGGAAGACCTGCAAGATGCTCCTGTAATGGAGTACAGTGACCTTTGGCAACGGTCTGGTAGGAGAGTGGCCATAAATCTGTAGTCTGGAGTTTATAAAGCGATTCTCATCAATCTACTGAGTCCGAGAAGGACATTGATCATTTGATGCTTGCTATAGTTGGTCTGCTAATACCGTTTCGGGCTCGTTTCTATTATAATAGCAAGTAAATGCTAATCTATTGTCTAAACTGATATGTTCTTTGGATCGTTGCCAAATGAAACAATCGAAGCTCGAATAGATGCAGGAGAGTACCCCAAGGCCAAGATCATGAGGCCAAAAAAAGGAAAGAGCGTTAATTACGCCGGGGTTACTGTGAACTTGTCAAGGATATCCCATGCACGCAAACCGGATCCTTTTGTATCTGCGTAGATCGACACAACCGTATCGTCGGTTATCAATATATCAAGTGCACCATGTTCACGATCACCTTGTTCCGTTACCATTGCCGGGCGACCATTAAATTTGATATCCTTTGTTTCCCATGTTTTGAATGGTTCTCCCTGCAAATCTATGAAAATATCATACGGCTCCCAGTCTCGTACCTCTTCTGGAACCTTATGAACTGTGATTTCCACAGCTGCCAATGGATCATCCCATTCATGTGCACCTTCTTTGGGTAAGATGAATGCACCTGATAAAATGACTCCTTGCCAATTCAGCCAATTCGGGTCATCATCAGTCGTTTTTGCTTGTCTGATGAAAAGATCGTCGGTGTATTCCTCTCCACGTGAGTTCAACCCTGGGAGGTCATCATCTTCGACCTCTCCTGAACCCACTTGCCATTGGTCACCAAGATCCGCACTGAAGTTCCAGCCGTCTACAACAACACTTAAAGTTTTGGCGTTTGCATTTGATGAATCTTCTTCAGATGCTTCTGCCAAATTATCATCTGATGGTGCTGGTAATATAGCTCCTAACACTATTAGAATTAAGAAGGCATATACGACATATCCAATTATCTTTACCAATATATTGCTGCTATTGATCAGCGGTAGCTTCTTCATGAAATTCGAAATTCTTATCCCTCCTACTTAGTTTCATGGTTAGTTTAACTAGTCAAACAGTGCACCCTTACCGCAAGTTGCATGGCATTCATTAAAATTAATAATATTTAAAGTTTGTTAAGTATTTTTGCTTTTTGCTCATTAAATTCTTCTTCTGTTAATATGCCTTGATCTCTTAATTTCGCTAAGTGCTCTAATTGAGATAACATATCAACCGCAGGTTGCTTAGGTTCAAAGGATACATCAGATTTCGAAGAAATCTTTAACCTAACAAATTCTGCAAAATCCTTTATCAACGTATTAGCAACGTTCTGTATATCGGCTTTATTCCCAGATGCATGTATTTTTATGGTTCCCATTAACATACCGGTTTCGTATTGAATAGAATTAATTCTATCATAAGGAAAGTCTTCCACTTTGCTTCCCCATAGCATCCCTTTATCTACGAAGACTAATCGCTTATCGGTGGCAACAAGAACTCCAAAACCTCCTTTATAAGAACCGGCGACTATGTTCTCTATTACTTCATCAGAATGAAGGATCTCAGGCAGTTCTCGTATCTCTTTCTCATTACTGATAAGTGGGTTTATACGAGCAATTTGAGATCGAATTTCCTTTAACCGTTTTGATTCTGATGGGCTTAAACTTAACATCGCAATGATTTCTTCTGCTTCCGCTTTTTGTTCTTTGCTAATGAGGATGGTGGCAATACCTCCAAATCCGGTATTCGGAGAAGATACCTGCAATTGATGTGTATTTAGAATATCTATAACTTTAACTTGTGTAATTGTATTCCTGGGGATTTCGTAGGTTTTGGTGATTTTAGAACTGTCCCATTTTCCTGTTAAACCAATTTTTTGTTTATATTTATTGATTCTAACAAGATCTTCCATAACAAATATCTTACCATCTTTCCCCTCAAGCGTCAAAAGAACCGAACTATTTCCACTATTCTTGTTAAATTCCAGTAATTTCTCGGAGGATACGTCTGAGCTTTCAATAGCTTTGGAGACATCTTCCGTTTTCTTTTTACCAAATCCCAGCAATATGATCCCTCCTTTGGTTTAGCATGCGCAGATCAAGCGAAAAAGGTTTTGGTGGTCTCTTCTTTCTTTCTCTTATCAGGTCATCATCGCCAGATGCCACTATCTTTTTTAGTCTCCGGCTGGCTGATTTTTAGTTCCACCATCTACTGGGATCAAACTCGTTGTTTCTATAATCGTCTATTACTGCATGATCAGCATCCACAAGCATCCTATTGAAGTTCCGCCCCGGATTTCCATCCTCACTGAGGTAGACCACGGCCACCCAGCGGTCATAGGGATCTTTCCCGGTCTTGTCATCAAGATCTAGGAAGACGTAGGTGCTTAAAAGCCAAGATCTGGTATAAGCGGATGCCTTCTTTCCAGCTTCGCAGGCATTCGAGCCACGTGTCTCCGGGCAATCAATGTCCGCAAGCCTGACCCTGATGAGATCCTCGGAGATCAGGCTATCCTGTAGTTGCACATCGAATGTGTCGCCATCAACTACCTTGACCACTCGGCCATATGCTTCATCAGGTGATCCTGTCGCCAGGCAGATCGATAGCAACAAGGCGACAGCCAATAGGATGACGGCATCCTTCAGTTCCATACAAAATCGACCATCCCGCCGCAACTGTCATAAGCATTGTCATCATATGCCCAATCGGCTCGGAGACTCCATTGCACCTACCCAAGTTGCATGTGTTTCTTTCCGAGCCACATCTCATCGATGCGTAGCGTTTTTATCAACATCATAATGCGTTGGCCGCGATATAAAACCGCAATCAACCGCCCCCATACCGGTTAATTCCAGCAAGTCCTTACCGCTACCGTCTATAGACACTTGTCGTATATCTATATAGATATCACAATGCGAATAAAAATAAATCGATATGCATAGCAGTAATTCTTTGTCAATAGTAAATATCGATATCTACCGCAAGGTTTAAATTTGTTCTGCCTAAGATTATCGTCTAATGCCGAAATACAGCAACGGCAGACTAAGGGTAGGTTCAATGGAGTGTGAAAAAATGAAGAAAGCGTTAGCGTTAGCCTTGGTCATTTCAATGGCCATGGTTGGAACGATGTTTGCACAAGCTGCACCTGATCACATTCAAGGTGCAAATCCAGATGCACCTGGGCAAGACGAAATGAAGCCTGGTGTCGCTACTGGTAATGCTGAAGAGCATTCCGGTGCTCCTGGACAGGAAGGTACGAATCCCGGACAGATCGACAATCCTGGGAATCACAATGGTCAGAACGGGGAGTAGATTGTAGAGTAGGGTAGGGGAGTAGGGTAAGAGAGAGTGACTACACGTCACTCTCCTCTTCTTTTCCACCACCAAGCGCCATGATCCTCGATCGAGAGCTACTGTTTACAATTGTCGGATTCTTAGGCAGCATCTCTCTTCTTGTCATAGTTATAATCCGACCTTGAACGGCTTCTTGCCGGTCGGGTAGTTCAGGAATCTATTATCGCTTCTAATACTTTTTTCGCAGCCGAGCATCTCTCCGCCCTGGACTTGTCAGCCGCCATTTCTGCAAGGTCTCTGACATCAATCTGTCCCATCTTGAACCTGGTCACGAGAATGCCGGTCATA
>MTKZ01023271.1_pt1 | contig 24380 bp, 23 predicted proteins | sample 1042781 | NCBI WGS metagenome assembly MTKZ01 (sample SAMN06212207, study PRJNA360539) | anaerobic digester metagenome | biome: Wastewater treatment plant; material: sludge; isolation source: anaerobic digester fed with sludge from wastewater treatment plant | place: Denmark: WWTP Viborg ... | reverse complement strand
GCGGAACTCAAGGGCCAAGTCATAGGCCTGCAGGGCCGCCAGCAGACGCGCGCGGCGGTCTTCACCGGGCAGCGTCGCGGCTTCTTGTAGTCTATTGCCCAATGTGCCTTGGGCGCGGGCCAGTTGGGCCGGCACGGCGCGGGTTTGCGCCATCGCCAGCGCCGTTTGCGCCCAGCGCAACCCATCCCCAGCTTTGCCAAATTGTTTTTGCAGGTTGGCGCAATTGTTTATCAAGTCCAGCGCCAAATCCAAATCGTTGTCTTGCGCCCAGCCAAAGGCATGGCTCAGTTGGGCATACAGCGGCCACATGGGGTGGTAACGCTGGGCTTGGTCGGCCACGCGCATGGCGGCGTTGCAAGCGGCGGCGTGGCGGGCGGCCAGCGGCTCGGCCTCGCCGGTCTGCCTCAACAAAGCCAAAGCATAGCCGCGCAACACGGCGTGTTGTTTCCAGTGGCCTTTGTCTGGGTTGGTCGCGTCTAGCAGGGCGCGGCGGCTAAACAGGGTCAGGGTTTGGCGGGCTTCGGTCTCAGCGCACCCCCAAACTGCCGCCGCCAGCGCGGTAGAAAAGTCGGCCTCTGGCGCAAACGCCCCCAGCGTGCGGTAACGCGTTTGCTGGGTGGGGTTCAGGGCCTGGTAGCTCACCCACACCGCGGCGGCCACGTTGGCCTCTTTGTCCATATCCTCCGGCCGTTTCAGGGTTTCAAAGGCCTTGCCCTCGCGCACCTGGGCAATCACCCGCGCGGCGGTGGTCTGCCACGCGGCGGGGGCAAGGCCTTCGCTGTGCATCAGCCCCAACGCCACATCCAGCGCCAGCGGGTGGCGGCCCAGCCGTTCGATCAACTCCGTTACCCAGGCCTGGTCCGTTGGGCTTTGCGGCGTCCACCCCAGCCGCAACTTCACCAGCTCCAGCGCGTCTTGCTGGCTCAGCAGACCCACCGCGTATTGGCCGCCTCCGGCCAGGTTCATCACCTCTTGCGAGCGGGTGGTGATGACCACCCGCGCCTGCGCGGGCAGAGCCGCGCGCAAGAGGCGGATGCCCTCAAAAGACCACACGTTATCCAAAATCACCAGCAGGCGGGGGTGTTCGTTTATCAGCGCGCGCAAAGCGTCTGGCTCAATATTTTGCGCGCTGGATGTGATATCGCCCACATACATCCCCGCCCACTTTAACAAAATGGGCCGGGCATCTTCTGGCGCGCGCAGGTTGGGGCCAATATCCTCCCAAAGCACGCCATCGGGGTATGCGCCATCCAGCTTTTGGGCCAGCAACCGCGCCAGCATGGTTTTGCCCACCCCGGCCATGCCTTGCATGGTCACGGCATTAGGTTTGCCGATAGAGCTGATGGAGACCGTGCCTTGCGCTTCAATCAACGCCATCACGGCGTTTAGCTCTTCATCGCGGACAACAAGGTCTTTTGGCAAGCGCGGCGGCGCGGGGCGCGAGAAGTGGCGAGCCAGATTCATCACGTTGGCAATGGTGATGGTCTGGGCTTGATACAGGTTGCCATCCACCTGCATGTGCTGGTTGTTAAACGTGGTTTGCGTCCCGGTGTTGATGGGGCCGCTGTTGTCTGCGCCAATGCTCACCGCGTTGGGGCCAGTGGATGGCGCAGCCGCCGCACCGCGCAGCACGCGCAACAATTCGGCGCGGTCTGCAAGACGTTGCCTTACTTCGACGGGGGTCTCTGGTGGCATTTGGGTAGCCCAGGCATCCAGAAATTGCTGGGCTTCATAGGGTTGCAAAAGTGCGCGTTGCGCGGCAAAAATTTGTCGCGCGGCGGTTTCATCCGGCGCTTGAGAGAAGGCTATAACCGCACGTTGCACGGGCGAAAGATTTTGTGCTTGTTTTGCCTGTTGGCAGATGTTGCGAAAGTCGTCCAGTTTGATGCGCCAGTTTTCCAGCGCGGCTTTGTCAGCCTCTGGCGCGGCGTTCTGGATGGCGCTCTCGATGGCCTCAATCAATGGTTGTTCCATCTCCTCCGGCACGGCGCGATAAAACTCTAGCAATTGCTCCTGGTCTTGAACTTTGTCAAACTGTTCAACCAGCGCTTGCAAGGCTATCACTCGCATCGCTTGGGGGTTGGCTCGCAAGGCCGCCTCAAGTTCGGCCTGCAGGCCGGGGTCGCGCTCCAAAGCGGCCCTTAAGCTGGCGTCGTCGGTTACCCCGGCGGCTTTTAGCTTGTCTTGCACATCTTGCCCCCAGCTAAAGTTGGATGAAGCGGTATCTGCCATAAAAACATCTCCACGAGCGAACAAAAAAGCAACGGCGCGGCGTGGCGAGCCACATGGCGGGCATTATACGTTCCGGGCTTATGCCCAAGCTCACGTTATTCGCGCAAACCCTGGCCACTTGGCGGGCGCAAGTATTCAATTTTTTGAATATATTGGTGGCGATGGGTATACCCGCACACATTTCAGATGCCGATCTTTTTCGGGCGCTGGCACATCCGGCGCGGCTGGAGATTTTGGATTTTTTGCGCGATGGCGAACATTGCGTGTGCGAGATCATGCCCGCGCTGGGCTACCGGCAAGCGTATATCTCTCAGCAAATCAGTGTGCTGCGCGAGGTTGGGCTGGTGCAAGAGCGCCGCGCGGGCGCACGGGTGTATTACCGCGTGTGCGAACCGACGATTTACGTCATTCTTGACTCCGCGCGCAAGTTAAAACCGGTCGCCGCTCCATTAAGTGTGAATGCCCCGCAAAAGGAGACTGTTTTAGTATGTTGAATGTAAAAGTGCTTGGCTCTGGCTGCGCCAATTGCAAACGTCTGGAGCAAACGGTGAAGCGCGTGGCCGAGGCCCGCCAGATCCCCATCGAACTGGAGCATGTGACCGATTATGCCGAGATTATGAAGTGGAAAATTCTGGCGACACCGGGGCTGGTGGTGAACAACAAAGTTGTGTCTGCAGGGCGTATTTTGAAGGATGATGAAGTGGCGCGATTTTTGACCGCGCCGCAAGAGAATTGAGATGCATACCCGCGCCGTTTCGCCCAAAATAGATCAACACCCCGCCGCTCGCGCCTTTGCGCTGGTGGGTTTGGCTGCGGTTGTTTGGCTGGTTTTGTATACCCTCATAGAGCCTTTCTCGCGCTGGGTGTCGTTTGGTTTGATGGGGCTTGACCCCGCCTCGCATTTGGGCGAGGCCGTGGCATTTTTTGTGTATGACGTGCCCAAAATTCTGCTTTTGCTGAGTGGGATGATTTTTTTGATTAGCGTAGTGCGCACGTTTTTCTCGCCAGAGCGGACGCGGGCGTTGCTAGGCGGCAAGCGGCAGGGCGTGGGCAATGCTTTGGCGGCGGCTTTGGGCATCGTGACGCCGTTTTGCTCGTGCAGCGCGGTGCCGCTGTTTATTGGTTTTGTAGAAAGCGGGATCCCGCTGGGTGTGACGTTTTCGTTTCTCATTGCCGCGCCAACCATCAACGAAGTGGCAGTCATTTTGTTGTATGGCTTGTTTGGATGGAAGGTGGCCGCGCTGTATGTTGCCTCTGGGTTGGTCATCGCCACAATTGCCGGATACCTCATCGGTAAATTTAAGCTGGAACGCTATGTGGAAGATTTTGTGTGGCAAATGCAGGGCGCAGATGGCGGATTTGTGGAAAAACTGAGCTGGCCGGAGCGTTTTGAACGCGCGTGGGATAGCGTGAAGGAAATTTTGCGCAAGGTGTGGCTGTATGTTGTCATCGGCATTGCCATTGGCGCGGGGATTCACGGGTTTGTGCCAGAGGCGGCGCTGGCAGACATCATGGGCGCAAAGGCGTGGTGGTCTGTGCCGCTGGCTGTTCTGATTGGCATCCCGCTTTACTCTAACGCGGCGGGGGTTGTGCCAATTGTGGGCGCACTCATTGGCAAGGGCGCAAGTGTGGGCACTGCGCTGGCTTTTATGATGTCGGTGGTTGGCCTCAGCCTGCCCGAAATGGTGATTTTGCGGCGTGTGCTAAAGCCGCGTTTGATTGCCGTGTTTATTGGCACGGTGGCTGTTGCCATCGTCATTACGGGCTATTTATTTAATTTTATTTTGGGTTAAGGCCTCAGGTAGAGAGCGTTCCGTTCACGCGCGTGACGGCATCGCCGCCCACCCACACGCTGCCCGCGCCATCTTGCTCAAGGTAGAGCCGGCCCGCCCGACCCAGCGCCGTGCCTTGCGAAGCAATATATTTTGATGGCGCAACGCCCGCGCCAATAAGCCATTGGGCAAACCCCGCGTTCAAACTTCCGGTCACCGGGTCTTCAATCGGGCCATCGGTGATGGCAAACCCGCGCACTTCAAACTGCGCCGCGTGGCCGGATGGATACGCGCCAATCAGGCCAAAATCCAAACCGGTGAGCTGCGAAAAATCGGGTTTGATGGACAGCACCAGCGCCGCGGAGCGCAGATGCAGGCCATTCCAGCGCGGGCCGTTCACCAGCCATTGATGCCCCAGCACATCCGCAGGGCTTAGGCCCAGCCCGCGCACCAGGCGGTTGAGCAAGCCATCATCCAGCGGGCCGGTTTTGGTGAGCGGCGGGGCGGCAAAGGCCAGCCGCCCATCCCGCCGTTTGATTTTGACCAGCCCCGCGCCGCACTCTTGCACCACTTCATCTGCGTTTTTGGGCGCGCCGCCGGCCTCCAGCCAGGCGTGGCAACTGCCCAGCGTGGGATGCCCCGCAAATGGAAATTCCTGGCTGGTGGTAAAAATGCGCACTTTGTAATCGGCAAGGGGATGGGTGGGGGAGAGCAAAAAGGTGGTCTCGCTCAAGTTTGTCCAGTTGGCAAAACGCTGCATCTGCTCAGTCGTCCATCCATCTGCGCCCAAAACAACCGCCAGCGGGTTGCCCATAAATGGCTGGGCCGAAAAGACATCTATTTGTTTGAAATTGAGTTGGGTTTGCGCGGGTGAATTGAGCATTTGCGGATTATAGCCAGCGGGCGGCGGGTGGGCAAATTGGCGTGGAGCTTCGCTTCCGTCTGATATGAAGCGCCCCTTCAAGGCTTTTTTCTCCCAGTTTTGGACTTACGCAAAATATGCGTCAAACAAAGAAAAGAAAATCCGTCATTCCCGCATGCACGGGAATGACGATATTGCCCCGGCTTTGCCCCCAACCACGCAGTGCAGTTGTGTGATGTGTCCGTTTTTTACCGAGCATTCCTATACCTCTGACCAGTTGTAATCCCCGCAATCTGCGGATGTTGAAAACGGGGCAACTGAATAAACTGAGCTTCATTATTGACAAACGCACCCGACAACGGGTGGCTTTGGCATTTTTCTGACTTTCAGGAGTTTTCATGGCAAATTATGAAACGATTACCCACGATGTTGTAATTGTGGGCGCGGGGTTGGCGGGCACATGGGCCGCATTGCAAGCCAGCCGCGCGGGCGTCAAAGATATTGGCGTCATCTCCAAAATACACCCGTTGCGCTCGCACAGCGGCGCGGCCCAGGGCGGCATCGCCGCGGCGCTTTCCAACGTGCAGGCGGTGCCCGGCACCGGCGCAGAAGGCCCGCTGGAGGCCACAAACGAGAACGGGCCGCTGGTGGACACGTGGGAGATGCACATGGCCGACACCATCAAAGGCTCGGACTGGCTGGGCGACCAGGACGCCATCGAGATTTTGGTGAAGGACGCCATCAAAATTATTTACGAGTATGAGCATTTGGGGTGCGTGTTCAGCCGGCTGGATGATGGCCGGATTGCCCAGCGGCGCTTTGGCGGCCACAGCATGCCCCGCGCCAATTACTCGGCAGACCGCACCGGCCACGTTCTCCTCCACACCGTTCACGAGCAGGCGTTGCGCTTTGGCGTAAAGTTCTACTCGGACTGGCAATGCCTTGACCTGATTATTGAGGATGGCGTGTGCCGCGGCATCGTGGCGCTGGATATTGTGAGCGGCAAGCTGCGCGTGATGCGCGCCAAGGCCGTGATGTTTGGCACCGGCGGGTATGGCCGCGCCTTCAAGATCACCTCAAACGCGTTTGCCAATACCGGGGATGGGGTCGCCATCGCCTACGCAAACGGCGTCCCGCTCATGGACATGGAGTTCGTGCAGTTCCATCCCACTGGGTTGTGGGGCAGCGGGATTTTGATGAGCGAAGCCTGCCGCGGCGAGGGCGGGCATTTGCTGAATGGCAACAACGAGCGCTTTATGGCGAATTACGCGCCCAGCAAAATGGAGCTGGCCCCGCGCGACATGGTAAGCCGCTCTGAGCAAAACGAGATTAATAATGGGCGCGGCGCTGGCCCCAACAAAGACGCCATTTGGCTGGACTTGCGCCACCTTGGGCGCGACAAGATTTTGGAGAAGCTGCCAGAGGTGCGCGAGTTCGCCATCAACTTTGTGGGTGTGGACCCCATTGACAACCTCGTCCCCATCCAACCCACCGCGCATTACAGCATGGGCGGCATTCCAACCACGGCCGATGGGCAGGTGATCGCCAACGCAAAGAGCGACCCGGTGGTGGGCTTTTACGCCGCGGGCGAATGCTCGTGCGTGAGCGTGCACGGCGCGAACCGGCTTGGCACAAACAGCTTGCTGGAGGCATCGGTGTTTGGCAAGCGCGCGGGCGATGAAATTGCGCGGTTTGTGAAGGGCGGCGCCAAGTTGTATAACGTCACTGGCGACCCGGTGGAGAAAGTTGAGAAGCGCATTTCTACCATTTTTGCCCGCAATGGCAAAGAGCGCGTGGACGATGTGGCGCAAGAGCTAAAGACCACCATGACCAACAACTGCGGCGTGTTCCGCGATGGCGAGCGCTTGCAGGTGGCCATGCGCGACATCAAGGCGCTCCAAGAGCGCATCAAAACCGCGCGGGTGGAGGACAAGAGCCACCGCTTTAACACCGACCTGCTTCATGCGATTGAGACCGAGAACCTGCTGAACTTTAGCGAAGTGATTGTGCACGGCGCGATCACCCGCACCGAGAGCCGCGGGGCGCACTCGCGGACGGATTTTGCCAACCGCGACGATGCGAACTGGCTGAAGCACACGGTGGCCCATAAGCCATCCCACCCGAATGACCCGCCGATTTTGAGCTACAAACCGGTGAATATTGATTACAAACGCTACCCGCCAATGGAGCGGAAGTACTAGAAATCGCCAAACCTCACAGGTTTTGCCTGATAGTAATCAGGAGCAAACCTATGAAGTTTGACGAGGACAAGGAAAAAACAATGGCAGAAACAAACACAACTCAGCCGCTCCAAACCGTGATTGTGCGCATTCAGCGGTTTAACCCGGATGTGGACAAGAAAGCCCACATGCAAGACTTCAAGGTGGAAGTCCCGGCGGGCATTACGCTTTTGGAGACGCTTGAACTGATTAAAAACAAAATGGATGGCACGCTGACTTATCAAAAGTCGTGCCGCCACGCCATTTGCGGAAGCTGCGCCATGAACGTGAACGGCAAAAACATGCTGGTGTGCAAGGTCCCTTTGCGCGATGTGGCGAAGAACGGCAAAGTCGAAGTGCGCCCGCTTCAATATGTGCCGATCATCAAAGACCTGGTGGTGGATCGCACCTCTTTCTGGGAGCAATATGAGCGGGCCAAGCCCTGGCTTGTGCCGCCAGAGCAAATGCCAGAGAAAGAATTTCGCGTCTCGCCCGAAGAAGTGCACGCGCTCAACGAGGCGCAATCGTGCATCATGTGCGGGGCGTGCTACACCGCCTGCACGGTGGTGGCCTTCAACAAAAAGTATTACGGCCCGGCCGCCATGCTGAAGGCGTATATGCGGGTGATGGACCCGCGCGACACGATCCCCGGCGAACGGCTCAAGGAAGTCGGCTCGGAAGATGGCGTGTTCAAGTGCCACACCATTTTTAACTGCATTGACGCCTGCCCGAAGGGGCTGAACCCCACCCAGGCAATTGAGACTTTGCGCAAGCTGGCCCAGCGCCGCGCCGCCTTTGAGGCCGAGCGCGCCGAACGGCTGAAGACGATTGCGGAGCCGATTAAGAAATGAGAATTTTTAACACGGATGGACGGGATGAACAGGATAAAAATCCTGCATATCCTGTTTATCCATGTTAAGAAAAAGCGAGCAACCCATGTATAAAAACACAGGATTTATCAGCTTTGTTTTGCGCCGCTTCACGGGCGTGTTTCTGGTGATTTATCTGGCCATGCACATGTTTGTCATTGGCTCGGTGAATCTTGGGCCGGCGGCGTTTGACGCGCGGCTGGCGCTGGTGCAGACCAACGTGTTCAAAATTTTGGAGATTGGCCTGCTGGCGGCGGTGGTTTACCACGCATTTGATGGCGTGCGCCTGCTGATGGTGCACTACTTCCATCTCACCAACCAGCGCCAGAGTTTGTTTTACGCTGCGTTCGCCATCGCCGCGTTGCTAACGGTGGCGGGCGGCATTCCCATTATTCTGTTTGCCATTAACGGCGGCTAAATTCGTATCTCTCGCAAAGGCGCAAACCGCCAAGAAGCCCTTTGCGCCTTTGCGTCTTTGCGAGAGATAAAGAAGAGGATATTATGACCCTATTCAAACTGCAACGATACAGCGCGATTGCGCTTTTGGTGTTCATGACCATCCACATGATTGTGGTGCATTACCCGCCGTTTCACATTGACTTCAGCCGCATCATTGTGCGGATGGGCCAGCCAATTTGGAAGGCGATTGACATCGCGTTTCTCCTCTCTGTGTTGATTCACGGGCTGGCGGGCGCGTATGCCGTGATGACCGATGTGCAAAAGTTCAGCCAGGCGCGCCGCACGCTGGCGACGGCCTTTGCTGTGCTGGGTGTGGTCGCGTTCATTTACGGCTCCATCACCATTTTGGCGTTTGACCCCGCCAAGGCTGGCGTTAAGACGCAAATGGATGCGCCCGCGGTGGCGGCGCAAATGCCATAAGCAAACACGGTTAAATAAATAAAAAGACCGCGCACGTAAAACGTCTGCGCGGTCTTTTTTGTTTGCTTAAGCCTGAGCAGTCCGACTTCTAGATTTACGCAAAATGGATGTCAAATAACCGGAAGAATACTCGTCATTCCCGCGTGCGCGGGAATGACGATCTTGTTTTGTGGTGTTTAGCTTTGCAAGCCAACCCGCGAGGGTGTGAAGGAGGTGTAAAGTCATAAAGTGCAGGCGTTACACTTGGGCAACACACATGAACATCACCCTCAAACACATTCCCTTGCAAGATGGCTATGCGCCCGGCGCGGATGCCATCACCCCCAGCGTGCCCGCCAGCGAATACGAGCGCCGCATACGCGCGGCTTACGATGCCGCCCAGGCCGACTGGCTGGTGGTATACGCCGACCGCGAGCACACCGCCAACTTGACCTTTTTGTGCGGGTTTGACCCACGTTTTGAAGAGGCCCTGCTGGTGGTTGGCCCGCGCGGAAAACCCACGCTGATTTTGGGGAACGAGGGCATGGGTTACACCAGCGCCGCCGCGTTGCCGCTCAATTTTGTGTTGTGCCAATCGCTCAGTTTGATGGGGCAGCCGCGCGGCGTGGCCCCAGGGCTGGGCGCGGTTCTGGCGGCGGCTGGTTTGGCCGATGGCGCCAGCGTGGGCGTGGTGGGCTGGAAATACATGGAGGCCGACGAGTGCGATGACCCATCTGCCCCGGCGTTTGTGCCCGCGTTTGTGCTGGCCGCTTTGCGCAAAGCCGCGGGCGCATCTGCGCGGATTTTTGATGCCACGCATATTTTGATGCACCCAACGCACGGGTTAAAAAGCCAAAACAGCGCGGCGCAGATCGCGGTGTTTGCGCNNTTGCGCAGGCCGCCGAGCGCGCAGGCAGCGCAGTCATGCGCATCACGCGCGGGGCGCGCCCCGGCATGACCGAGCGCGAGGCCTTCGCCCTGAGCGCATACGAGGGCGACCCGCTCACGTGTTATTCCATGCTCTCGTGCGCAAGCAACGAGCCGATTGTTGGGCTGCGCAGCCCATCCAGCCGCCGGTTGGCGTATGGCGATGGGATCACGACCGCCATCGGTTTGCGCGGCAGCCTTGCGTGCCGCGCGGGCATCCTCACAGCCACGCCCAGCGCAGATTTCATCGCCCGCTATGTTTTGCCCTACGCCAAAGCCATCCACACCTGGTGGGGCAGCTTGCGGATGGGGCTTGCGGGCGGCGAGATGTTTGGCGCGGTGATGAACGCGCTGGACGGCGCAGCGTTTGCGCCCGCGCTCAACCCCGGCCACTTGATCTCGATTGACGAGTGGACGCACACGCCCATTTTTCCAGCCAGCACGATGGCGCTTGCGTCGGGCATGGCGCTGCAATGCGACATCATCCCCACGCCCATGCCGGATGGAACCGCGCTGAACTGCGAGGACACCGCTGCGATTGCAGATGCCCAACTCCGCGCGGAGATCGCGGCGGCTTACCCAGATTTGTGGCGGCGCATTCAGGCGCGGCGGGCGTTTATTCAAACCGCGCTGGGCATTCCGCTGGCCGAGGAAGTGTTGCCCTTGTCTTACGCCGCGTGTTATTTTGCGCCGTTTTGGCTGGATGCGGATTTGGTGTGTGTTAATTCAGAGGTCTGACTGCACGTTATCTAACAAGGAGTGGTCAATAGGCAAATGGAGAACGTCATTTCCGCGAAAGCGGAAATCCATAACGCGCCAAGTCCAAACGCAAGGGAAATGGCTTTCCTAACAAGGGTTTTTGGGAGTTTGTTATAGATTCCCGCTTGCGCGGGAATGACGGGCTTTATTTTCCGCGTCTGACAAAACATTGCCCAATTGACCACTTCTATCTAACATTCTCTCAATACGCACGCGGTATAGTCATGACGTTATGCTAGAAAATGTAATCTCTGTATCTCACATCGCAAAATCGTTTGGCTCTGCCCAAGCCGTGCGCGATGTTTCGTTTGATGTGAACAAGGGCGAGGTGTTTGGCCTGCTTGGCCCAAACGGCGCGGGCAAAACCACCACCATCCGCATGATTTTGGATATCTTCCGGCCAGACACGGGCAACATTGCCGTGCTGGGCGGCCCGATGGATGATGCCCGCAAGAACCGCATCGGCTACATGCCAGAAGAGCGCGGGCTTTACAAAGACATGCGAATTGAGGAATGCGTGGTGTATTTGGCGCAGTTGAAGGGTGTCCCCAAAGACGAGGCCCGCCGCCGCGCCTCGCAATACTTTGACCGGCTGGATTTGGCCGCGCACAAAAAGAAAAAGATCAACGACCTGAGCCGCGGGATGCAGCAAAAGGTGCAAATCATCGCCACGCTCATCCACCAGCCAGACTTGATTATTATTGACGAGCCGTTTGCCAACCTTGACCCGGTGAACACGCGCATTGTGCAAGACCTGCTGCTTGGCGAGCGCGAACGCGGCGCGACCATCGTCATGTCCACCCACCTCATGTTTCAGGTGGAGGAGTCGTGCGACCGGATTGTCATCATCAACAAAGGACAAAATGTGCTGTATGGCAAGGTGGATGAGATACGGCGCACATACAGCGACAACGCCATCCGCGTGACGGCGCAGGGGGAAATGCCGCAGATTGATGGCATGATGGAATTGAGCCGCAAGGGCAACACCCGCACGCTCAGTTTGCCACCCGCATTGCCCCCGCGCGAGTTTATGCGCATTTTGGCAGAAACGCCCAACCTGAACGTGGAGCAGTTTGAGCTGGCCCTGCCCACGATGGACGATGTGTTTGTAAAAGTGGTGCAAGGAGTGCAGAGCTAAACCTCGCAGGTTGGCGCATGAAATTTAGATAGACAAAAAATTTCTGCGCCAACCTGCGAGGTTTGAAAAGACATCATGTCCAAAATCATAACCATCATTGTGAATGAATACCTGCGCCAGGTGAAGCGCCGCGCGTTTTTGGGCGCGTTGCTCATCCCGCTGTTTTTTATCGCCATCATCTCGGTGGTGATGTTTGTGGCGATTGGCTCTGAGGAGAAACAAGATAGCGCGGCCATTGGCTACACCGACCCCGCCAACGCGCTGGCGGCGGCGCATCAAACGCCAAACGCCCAAAACAAAATCATTCGTTTTGCAACCGAGGCCGAGGCCCGCGCCGCGCTGGAGAAAGAAGACATCGCCGCCTGGTACGCCATCAGCCCGGATTTTGCCCAAACCGGCAACGCCAATTTGTTTTATTGGAAAAGCGCGCCGCCCAGCGCCGTGCGAAATGCCTTTGCAAATTTTGCGCGCTCGGCGGCCATCAGCAATTTGCCCGCCCAAACACAAACCCGTTTGTTGGATGGGATGACGTTTAACATGCAAACGCCAGACGGTGAACGCAAAGCCGACACTGAAAACCCGTTGCCCATTCTTTTGCCCATGTTTTTTGCAATTGGGTTCATCATGGCCGTGTTTAGCGGGGCGCAATATCTTTTGCAGGCGGTGGTGGATGAAAAGGCCAACCGCACAATTGAGATTGTGGTCAGCTCGGTCACGCCCACGCAGTTGATGGTGGGCAAAATTATCGGGCTGGCGCTGGTGGGTCTCACCCAGGTGGTTGCGTGGGGCGTCATGCTGGGCGTGTTGATGGGTATCGCAAATTCGCGGTTGTCGTTTTTGAGCGGGGTGAGCATCCCGCCTCAAATGCTTGTCATCGCCGCCATCATGTTTGTGCTGCAATACTTGCTGCTGGGGTCGCTCATGGCCGCCATCGGCTCGGCGGTGATTGACCAGAAAGACGCGCAATCGGCCAACGGGCCAGTGTCTTTGCTCGCCATGGCGCCCATGTTTTTTATCACCGCCATTTTGATAGACCCCAACGGGCTGATCTCAACTATTCTGAGCATTTTGCCGTTCACCTCGCCGCTGGCAATGTTGATGCGGGTGGGGATGACCAGCGTGCCGTTTTGGCAAATTGCGCTCAGCATTGGGTTGATGGCGCTCACGGTTGCCATCGCCATGTGGCTGGCCGGCAAGGTCTTTCGCATGGGGATGCTGGAGTATGGCAAGAGCATCCCGTTTTTGGATGTGGTTAAGAATTTTAAGTTTTAGTTTCACCGCAGAGGCGCGGAGGCGCAGAGAAATACAAAAAATCTCTGCGTCTCTGCGTCTCTGCGGTGAAATAGAAGAAAGTTGAACCGGAATGAATAAAATCCTCATCATCCTAAGGCACGAATTTCTCAGCGTGGTCAAGCGCCGCGGCTTTTGGATCAGCCTGATCATGGTGCCGCTGTTTTCTGGCATCGTCACTGCGATTAGCGTGGTGGGCAGCACGGCGGCCGTGGCGGCCACAGCCGCAAACAAGGCCAGCCAACCCGCCAAACCGCAAGGCTTTGTGGATGCATCGGGCGTGTTGAACGCCATGACCCCATCCGCCAATTTTTTGCGCTACCCCAATGAAGATGCCGCCCGCGCGGCCTTGCAGGAAAAGAAGATCGAAGGATATTACAGCCTGCCAGCCGACTTTTTGGGCAGCGGCAAGGTCACATTTGTCTCAGATCAATTTTCACCCATTGAGTCTTTGCAAAAAACGGGCGCGTTTGAGAATATGGTGAACACGGCTTTGCTAAGCGCGGACCCGCAGGCGCAAAAGCGCTTCGACAAACCCATCACCCTGCAAACCAGCCAGGCGCTGGCCCCGGCAGATACAAAAGGCAGCGCGGGCGATATGCCATTTTCGTTTGCGCCCGTTGTTGCCACCGTGCTGTTTTTCATCACCCTCATGACCGCCTCCACATATTTGATGAATGGCGTGACCGGCGAAAAAGAAAACCGGGTGATGGAAATTTTGATGTCATCGGTTTCGCCGCGCCAACTGCTCATGGGCAAAATTCTGGGGCTTAGCCTGGTGGGGTTGATGCAGCTTGGGTTGTGGTTGCTCTCACTGCTTTCGGTGGCGCGGTTTGTTACATTTTTGCCGCCGCAAATTTTTAGCGGCATCAACCTGGGCGTGATTCTGCTGGGGCTGGTGTTTTATGTGATGGGTTATTTCATCTACGCCTCTGCTTTGGCCGGATTAGGCGCGCTCATGCCTGGCCAGCGCGAGGCCGCCCAATACACCTTTTTTGTTATTTTGCCTGCCGTTCTGCCAATGTATTTTATGAGCGTGTTCATGTCTGACCCCAACGGCGGGGTTGCCACCGCGCTCAGCCTGTTCCCGCTCACCGCGCCGGTGGCGATGGTGGCGCGGCTTTCTGCCGCCGATGTTCCGATGTGGCAGGTTGCGCTCAGCGCGGCGCTCACGTTTGCAACCATGTGGGTTGTCATCGCGGCGGTTACGCGCATCTTCCGCGCTCAGACGCTGCTCAGCGGGTCAAAGCCAACGCTAAAACAAGTGTTTGCCGCGCTTAGGTGAAATTAACAATTTCCTCGTTTTTCTTTATTTTGAATCAGGCAATAGTACAATTGTACCTGTCATGCGGCTAGTTATTGATACATCGGCCATTATTTCGGTAATCACCAACGAGCCAAATAAGGCGGCCATCATAAAAGCAACGAGAGGCGCAGAGTTGATTTCCCCGTCGTCTGTGCATTGGGAAATAGCCAACGCCTTCTCTGCCATGTTAAAACAGCATCGGGTTGCATTGGCAGATGCCCAAAGGGCAATTTCTGTATATTTGGAAATTCCGCTCCGCTTAGTGGATGTTGAGCTTGATGAAGTTATATCTATTTCCTCTCAATTCAACATTTATGCATATGATGCGTGCCTTATACGATGTTCGCAAAAATATAACGCGCCATTGCTGACTTTGGATAAAGGTTTGCTAAGAGCGGCGGCAGAGGCCCGTTTGCAAATAATGGAGGTGACGAAATGACGGTTTATACCTATTCTGAGGCGCGGCAAAAACTGGCCCAGGTGCTAAATCAAGTGTTGACAGAAGGGGAGGTGCGGATTAAGCGCAAGGATGGCCGTGTTTTTGTCATCAAGAATGAGCAAAAGCGCGAATCGCCTCTGGATGTCAAAGGAATCAAACTGGATTTATCGGCAGATGAAATTGTTGGTTTCATCCGGGAGGGCCGCCGGAACGGTTAAAACATTATCTGCATTCACTTCTGGCACTGCGCCAGATGCTGCGCCGCTTCTGCGGGGGGCAGCCGCGTGAGAAACTGCTCATCCTCACGCCCGCCGGTTTGCATGCCGTGTTCGTACTCGCTAAGCTGGGAACAGATGGAGCAGATTTTTGTGTCCATCCAAAAATCTCAGACCAGAGAGCGCCTCATTCAGAATTCAGCATTCAAAATTCAGAATTCCCAACTCATCCCCCAAAATTGGCGATGAAGAAATAGCCGCTGCGCGAGGTTGAAACGCCAATGCCCACCTCGGTGTAATTGGGTGAGAGGATGGTGCGGCGATGCACGCCATCCGGGTATTCCTGGTTGAACCACATATCAAAGGCTTGCTCTGCGCTGCGGCTCCAGGCCCAATTCTCGGCCATGTAGGTGCCTTTGTAGCCAACGCGGGTCATACGCGTGCGCGGGTCAGACCCATCCGAGCCGGTGTGGCTGCCCACGCCGGTCTTGGCCAAATCATCCGCGTGGCCCTGCGCCGATTTTTCCAGAACGGATGAATACTTGAGCAGCGGAAGCTTGGCCTCGGCCCGCGCCTCGTTGTAAAGCGCCAGCAAAACTTCTTTGGCTTTGCCATCGGCCACAGAATTTGTGGGGACGTTGACCAGCGACACAAAAAACGCCCCGCCGGTGTTGCCGGTGGTGGTGGGGGTGGCCGTGTTAGAGACGGGTGGGGCCACTTGCACCACCGGCACGCTGGCCGCGTCGCCTTCAAACCGCACAAATGTGTTGATGACCCAGCCCAGCCCGCCCGGCCCGCTTTGGAAAGTTACCTGCCACCATTGGCCGTCGGCGCTTTTGCCTTTTACTGGCACGGTTTGGTTTTGGGTGAGTTGCCCCACCTGGGCGTAACCCGTGCCCGGCCCGGTGCGCACGTTCACAAAAGCGTTGGTCACCACAATTTGCGCCCCAGAGGCCGCCGTTGGGGCGGTGGTTGGGGCGGCGGTGGGCGCAGCCGTTGGCGCGGCAATGGTTGGCGCAATCGCGGTGGGCGCAACGGCAGATGTGGCCGCGGCCACCGGCGTGGCCCCAACCGCAGTTGGCGCAGCGCCTGCGATGGGCGACCCATCGGCTTTGACCACCGGGACGGATGCGGCGTCACCGCTCAGCGAGACCAGCTCGCCCAGAACCCAGCCTTTGCCGGGGTTGCCCGCCCATTGAATGAACCACCATTTTCCATCTTCGCTTTTGCCCAGCACGGTGGCGGTTTGGCCTTTGTCAAACCGGCCCACCAGCGTGGTGGTGGCATCCGGCCCCTGGCGCACGTTGGCAAAATCGTTTGTCACCGTGATCGCCAGCGCGGGTTTTGGCGTGGGCGTAATCAGCGCGGCGGGCAGCGGCGTTGGCGTCACGGGCGTGGCAGTGGGGATGGGCGCCGCGGTGGGTTGCGGCGCCTTGATTTTGAAGAAAGACTCGGTGGCGATCAACGTGTCACCCTTATCGTTTAGCCCGCGCAATTGAATGACATGCGAGCCGGTTTGTTGGGTGGCCCAGTTTTGGCTGATGGCGTACTCGCCGGGGGCGGTGGCGTTGCTAATCGTGGCAATCGTGGTGCCATCGCCCAGCACCTGCACCGATTTGACCGCGCCGCCGGTCACTTTGCCGGCGATGACGACTGGTGCGCCCAGTTGTAGTTCGGTTCCATCGGCGGGCGAGGTGATCGCCGCGCTCAGCGCCACCTGCGGGTCGCTTGAGCCGCCGCAGGCCGTCAGAGCCATCGCCAAAACGAGGAACAACGTTGAGATTTTTTTCATGGCAGTATCCGGCGAGTATTGTAAACGTAAACGCCTGCTTTGTTGAAATACTTTGGAATGGCTTTCATGCGCCGGGAGTTTGGAATGCGGAATGATTGGCCATCCAGTTGGCCGACCATTCCTGAACACACCATGCCCGCGCCAAATCTGTTAAAGTTGCCAGTCCGTAAGAACGCATGACAACCAACGATTACATGAACCCTGAATTGCGCGATTGGCTGCTGGCCGCCAGCTTTGGCGAGGGCTGGTCGCGAGAGAGCGAGGCGGCGGGCGAAAGCCGCGATGTGCCGGGCGAGATTTTTGAAGCCCCGGTTCTGCCCTTGCGCGAGACCACCGTTTTTCCTCGCGCCATTTCTTCGCTGGAAATTGACCGCCAGCGCTCTTTGTTTGCGCTGGAAGCCGCCAGCGAAAACGGCGGGGTGATTTTGTGCATTCCGCAAAAAAACACGCTGATTGAAGACCCGCGCCCGGCCGAGATGGCCGAGTTTGGCGCGGCGGCCCGGCTGGGGCGTTGGTTGCGCCTGCCCGAAGGCGGCGTGAGCGCCCTTGCGCGCGGGCTGGTGCGGGTGCAGGTGCTGGAGTGGACGCAGGCCACGCCGTTTTTGGTGGCGCGGGTGAAGGCGCTGCCAGAGAGCGCGAAAGTGAGCCAGTCTACCGAGGCGATGATGCGCGCGGCCATGTCGCTCTACGATCAGGTGGTGGAGCTGGATGAGACGATCAGCGAGGACGCGTTTGTGTATGCGATGAATATAGATGATCCGGGCTGGATGGCCGATTTCATCGCGCAAAATGCGTCGTTGACGTTTGAGGAACGCGCGGGGCTGCTGGCTACCCCAGACCCATCCACCCGGCTGCAAAAACTGAGCGGGCTGCTGGCCCGGCGGCTGGATGTTTTGAAGCTGCAAAGCCAAATTGAGAACCGGGTGCAAACCGAGCTGGACAAAAACGGGCGCGAGGCGTATTTGCGCGAGCAGCTCAAGCAAATCAACACCGAGCTGGGCGAGCTTGACCCCGATGCCCGCGAGAATGGCCCGCTGCGCGAGCGCATCCGCAACAAAAAATTGCCAGAGCCGGTGAAGGCCAAGCTGGATGAGGAAATGGCGCGGCTGGCCCGCACGCCCAGCCTCTCGCCAGAGCAAACAATCACCCGTGGCTATATTGAGTGGATGCTGGACTTGCCCTGGGTGGAGCGCACCGAGGATAACCTGGATGTGGCCCGCGCCGAGAAAATTTTGAACACGCGGCATTACGGGTTGAAGAAAGCCAAAGAGCGCATTTTGGAGCACATCGCGGTGCGCAAGTTGAACGCCGGGCGCAGCGATTTTCGCAGCCCAATCATTTGTTTTGTGGGGCCGCCGGGCACGGGCAAGACTTCGCTGGCGAACAGCATCGCGGAATCGCTGGGGCGCAAGTTTGTGCGCATTTCGCTGGGCGGCGTGCGCGATGAGGCCGAGATTCGCGGGCATCGCCGCACGTATGTGGGCGCGCTGCCTGGCCGGATTTTGCAAACCATGAAGCGGGCAGGCTCCATCAACCCGCTGTTTGTGCTGGATGAAATTGACAAGCTGGCCAGCGATTACCGCGGCGACCCGGCGGCGGCCCTGCTGGAGGTGCTGGACCCGGAGCAAAATTTTGATTTTGAGGATCACTATTTGGATTTTCCGTATGACCTCTCGCAGGTGATGTGGATTACGACCGCGAATAGTTTGTATACCATTCCATCGGCGCTGGAAGACCGCATGGAAGTGATTGAGTTCCCCGGTTACGTGGAGGAAGAGAAGATTCATATTGCGCGGCAGTTTTTGGTGCCGCGCCAAATTGAGCGCAACGGGCTGAGTGGCAACCCGCTGGTCTTTGGCGATGACGCCCTCAAGCGCATCATCCGCGAGTACACCTATGAGGCGGGTGTGCGCGACCTGGACCGCCAAATTGCGCAGGTGTGCCGCAAGATCGCCCGCCGCCGCGCGGAGAACGAGAGCGCCCCCGCGCGGATTATGAGCGCGTCTTTGGACAAGTTTCTTGGCCCGCCGCACAGCGACATCACCCGCATTGAGAAAGAAGACCAGATTGGCGTGGTGAACGGGGTGAGCTGGACGCAGGCGGGCGGCGACCTGCTGCCCATTGAGGTGATTTTGATGTAGGGCAACGGCAACCTGACCCTGACCGGGCAACTGGGCGATGTGATGCAGGAGAGCGCCAAAACTGCCTTTAGCTATGTGCGGATGATGGCCCAGAAAGAGGGCGACTTCAAAGCCAGCTATTTTGAGAAAACCAATATTCACATTCACGCGCCGGAAGGGGCTGTGCCAAAAGACGGCCCCAGCGCGGGCATCGCGCTGGCGACCGCCATTGTGAGCGCGCTCACACGGGTGGCCGTGCGGCGCGATGTGGCGATGACCGGCGAGACCACTTTGCGCGGGCGGGTGCTGCCCATTGGCGCGTTGCGAGAGAAATTGCTGGCCGCGCACCGCGCCGGGATCAAGACGTTCATCATGCCAGAGAAGAACCGCAAGGATCTGGCCGAGGTGCCGCGCAATGTGCTGCGCGATGTGAAGGTGGTGATGGTGAGCGAGATGGAGGAAGTGCTTAAGCACGCGCTTGTTGAGCCGTTGCCAACGCCATCAAAAGAAAAGACGCCCGCCAAAAAGCCAGCGCGCAAGAAGGTTGTAGCCAAAAAGAAACCCGCGCCAAAAGTGACGAGGAAGCCGTTGCGAAGCAAAAAGAGCTGATTTTTGTTTGAGGAGTTGGAGAGGTTAAATAAAGGGGAGATTGGATAAAAAATCCGCTCATCCTGAGCGCGACTGCGAGGAACGAGCAGGAGCAGTCGAAGGATGTTGCGAGTAGTGGGCAGGCAACCGCCCTTCGACTGCTCGCTTCGCTCGCGCTCAGGGCGAACGGGTTATTCATTTTGCTTATCCAAAACTGGCATTAACTAGGATGGGGTTTGTTCCTCGTTTGGCTGAGCAAAATTAACCCGGTGGTTGGCCCAAGCCGTTTTGGAAAGCTGGGGTTTTGCGGTTCAACCTGCGAGAGTGTGATGCCCTATTTCCTTTCCGCGAAACGGTTGGGTTTTAATCTTTGTCATTACAATACCCCGATGCAATTTTTTCGTTCCTTTGGCATTTTGGCCGCGCGGGTTTGCGCGGCGGCGATGCTTTTAACCACGGCTTCGGTGGCGCAGGCCGCGCCGGGCGAACCGCTTCAGCCGGAAAATCCAACCGGCGTATACCCATCACCCGGAAACACCGTTTTTGGGGTGGAGATGGCCTACATTAACACCGAGTGGGGGCTGGAGTATGTGAAGCAAACCGATGTGCGGATGGTGCGCAAAAACGGCCTGATTTGGTCGCAGGTGGAGGCCAGCGAAGGGCAGCGCAATTGGGATTCTCAGGCCGCGCTGGAGCAGGAGCTGCGCAACGCCGCCGCCCAAAATTGGGAGGTGATGCTGGTTGTTCGCTCTGCGCCAGCATGGGCGCAGGCCGACCCGCCCTGGCATTGCAGCACGGTGCTGGATAACAAGCTGGCCGCGTTTGGCGCGTTTGTGCATGATGCCGTTGCGCGGTATAGCCAGCCGCCTTTTTCGGTGAAGTATTTTGAAATTTGGAACGAACCGGACGTGGATCATCGGCCATTTTTTCCAAATACCCCTAATTTCCAAAGCTGGTATTGGCCGTTTGGCTGCATGGGCGATTACACCGATAGTTATTACGGCGGCGCGCATTTTGCCAAAATGATGCAAGCCGCGTATGCCCCGGCCAAGGCCGCCAACCCAACCGCCCAGGTGCTGGTGGGCGGGCTGCTTTACTCGTGCAAGCCGCCCATCAACTTTGATGTGAACAATATTTATTGCAACATGGGCCGGTTTATGGAGGGGGTTTTGCGGGGCGGCGGCGGCCCATATTTTGATGGAATCTCGTTCCACGCTTACGATTATTACTGCAACCGCAACACCTCGCCAATGGTGGGGCATTGCGAAAGTTACACCACGTCTGATTACGCCAACCGCGATTGGCAGACCAGCTCGCAAACGCTGCCCAGCGTGATTGTGGCCAAGGCCCGCCAGCTAAAAACCACGCTGGCGAATTACGGCCTGAGCGGCAAGACGCTTTACGCCTCCGAGTCAGCCATCATTTGCGAGCTGGACACTGGCGGGCGATGCGCGGCCATCCCCGGCCAGCGCGACGCCGATTATGAGCTGATGAAGGCTTATTACACGCCGCGCCTGATGGCTGGCGGGATGGTTGAGGGATTGCAGGGCGTGTTTTATTATGATGTGCGCGATTATTGCGAGAATCAGGATCCTTTTGGCTCATCGCTGCTTAATTGTGATGGGTCGTATCGCCCGGCGGCGTATGCGTTTAAGTTTGCCACGCAAAAGCTGCACAACGCCACATACAAACGCGAGATCACCGAATACGCAGGTTTGACCGGCTATGAGTTTGACCGCGCCGGGCGCAAGTTGTGGGTAATCTGGACAAAAGACCGGGCTGCGCATTCCATCCGCCTGCCGCGGTTGCCGGTGGGGATGTGGGATGCGCAGGGTAACGCGCTTGCCCCCACGCCGGTTGTATCTATTGGGCAAAACACAACGTATGTGGAGTGGGCGCGTTGAGCCGTGTTTTCATCGCGCTCTCACAAAACCATTTGCAAGTTGACGGTATGGAACGTTTGCGCTAATCTACGCCAGTTTTTAAATTACAGGAGAAAAAGATGGCAATACATACCTTACCAAAAGCCGATGGCGCCCCCACCTGGCTTGACCTCATGTCTACCGACCCGGCTGGGTCTCGCGCGTTTTACGCCAAACTATTTGGCTGGACTTATGATATTTCTGGCCCTGAGTTTGGTTATTACGCGATGGCTAAACTAAACGGCAAAGAAGTGGCGGGCATTGGCGGGCAGCCGCCGGGTGTGCAAATGCCCTCGGTCTGGAACACCTACTTTGCCACCAGCAATTTGGCTGCGGATATTGATAAAGCCACCTGGCTGGGTGGTCATGTGATGATGCCAGCGATGCAAATTGCGGATAATGGCAGCCTGGCGATGTTGACCGATCCCACCGGCGCGTCGTTTGGTTTGTGGCAGGCAGGCAAACACATTGGCGCGCGCCTGACCGATGAACCGGGCACAATGACCTGGCACGAGATGTATTCGCACGACGCCAAAAAGGCCGTTGCGTTTTACACCAAAATGCTAAACGCCATCTCCAACCCCGTGCCCGGTGGCATGGAGTATTACATGCTTCAGCATGGCGAGGCGAGAATTGCGGGCATTATGCAAATGACGCCCGACATGGGCAAGATACCATCCATGTGGTCAAACTACTGGGTGGTGAAGAACGCCGACACCGCGGCAAAATTAACCGTGGACAACGGCGGCCAGTTGATGGGCGAAATTTTGGATATTCCCTTTGGCCGCATGGCGATGCTGTTTGACCCGCAAGGCGCTTTGTTCAAAGTGCTGCAACCAAACTAAAAAGGTGAGGGGTGAAGGGTAAAGAGTGAAATCTCACCCTTCACACTTCACCCCTCACACTTAAATTCCTTCAGATGCTTTTTCCAGCGTGGCAATATCCAGCTTGCGCATTTGCAGCATAGCCTGCATGGCCCGCCCAGCCTTCACCGGGTCTGGGTTGTTGAGCAGCCGCCCCAGCGCCTCTGGCACAATTTGCCAGGAGAGGCCAAACTTGTCCTTCAGCCAGCCGCACTGGCTTTCTTCGCCGCCATCTGCGGTGAGTTTTTGCCATAGCTCGTCCACCTCGGCCTGGGTTTTTACGCTGACAAACAGCGAGATCGCCTCGGTGAACTTGAAAATTGGGCCGCCGTTCAGCCCCATCAACCGCTGGCCGTTCAGCTCAAACTCGGCGGTGAACACCTGATCGCCATTGCGCGAGACGTTCAGAATTTTGCCGTTCTTGAACACCGAAAGGTAAAAATTCATCGCCTCTTCCAAATTGTTGTCGAACCACAGACAGGGGGTAATTGTTTGCAAAGTGTCTCCTAAAATTTATTTGTTCTGGACTTGTGCGCACTTCAAGATCGTCTTGCGCAAACCCAGTCTTGATCAAATTGTGTTGAGCGCATTAAATGCCACCATACCATCAATAACGGTCATCACGACTTTAATTTTGCGAATCTCATCCTCGTCACATGCAAAGAAGTCGCGATCCAGCACGGCCACATCCGCCAGCCAGCCCGGAGCCAGAATGCCCTTGCGATCTTCCTCGCGGGTGAGCCACGTGCCCGCGTGGGTGTACGCGTAAAGCGCCTCTGCGCGGGTCACGGCCTCGTGCGGCGCAATCAACGTGCCTTTGTGTGTTTTGCGCGTGATGATGCTGTACATGGACACAAACGGGTCGTAATGCACCGTGCTGGGGATGTCGCTGGTGGCGACCANNGCCGCGATCCAGATACGTGCGCATGGGCTTGTAGCGGTGCGCCCGCGCCGCGCCAACATCGCGGAACAAATCGTCCCCCTCGTAATAAACAAACGTGGGCTGAATCACCGCCGTGATGTCAAACTCGCGCATGGCCCGCAAACTTTCCTCGCTGGCAAAGTAGGCGTGAATCATGCTGTGCCGGTGCTCACGGCGGCTGGATTTGGCCAGCACATCCGCAAAAGCCAGCACACCCTCATGGTGAGCGCGGTCGCCGATGGCGTGAATGCCAATATCCCAGCCCAGCTCGTGCCCGCGCGAGAAATGCGCCCGCAATTGCGCCGGGTTGAGCCGGTTAAAGTCGCGCACCGCGGTCTCGCCCTCAAACGGCTCAAACATCCACGCGGTGTGGCTGGTGGTGCCGCCGTCAATCGCCATTTTCAGCCCGCCAATGCGCAGCCAGTCATCGCCCAGCCCGCTCACCCCGCCAAAGTTGATGGCGCGCTGGTCGAGTTCGGCCCCGTCCTCATCCTCGTAAAAACCGTGCCAGCTCACCATCACGTTAGAGCGCACTTTGAGTTTGCCCTGCCGCTGCGCCAGGTTGTACCCGCGCAGTTCATACGGCCGCATCCCCGCGTCCAAAATGCTGGTGATGCCCACTTTCAAATACGCCTCGCCCGCTTTTTCAAGCGCATCGGCGCAATCTTGCTCGGTGGGTTGGGGAAGAAGCTTGCGGCAAAACACTTTGGCCGCCGCCCGCAACTGGCCGTTTGGCGTTCCATCACCCTCGCGTTCAATTTTGCCGCCGTGCGGGTCTTGGGTGGTCTTGCTCAGGCCAGCCATTTGCAAGGCCGGTGTGTTCACCACATCCATGTTAAAAAAACGCTTCACAATGACCGGATGCAGGGTCGTGGCCGTGTCAAGATCGTGGCGGGTGGGCCGGCGCTTCTCGGCAAATAAGCTCTCGTTCCAGCCCTCGCCAATGATCCACTCGCCGGGCGGGGTCACTTTGGCGCGCTCGCGCACCAGCTCAACCATCTCGGCGATGGAGCCGCAATGCTCCAAGCCAATGTATCCCATCTTTTGGCCCACCTGCAATTGGTGGTTGTGCGCGTCATTTATTCCGGGGATGGCCCGGCGGCCTTGCAAATCCACCACGCGGGTGTGCGTGTCGCGTAGGCCAAGAATGTCCTCATCATCCCCCAAAGCCACAACGCGGCTGCCTTTTATGCGATGGCGCTGCATTCGGGGCGGTCTTTGAATTGGGTGGTGATTTTTCCGTTGTGAAGAATCAGATCGGGCGCAAGGGCATGTGTGTACATGCGG
>MTKZ01070819.1_pt1 | contig 24423 bp, 20 predicted proteins | sample 1042781 | NCBI WGS metagenome assembly MTKZ01 (sample SAMN06212207, study PRJNA360539) | anaerobic digester metagenome | biome: Wastewater treatment plant; material: sludge; isolation source: anaerobic digester fed with sludge from wastewater treatment plant | place: Denmark: WWTP Viborg ... | reverse complement strand
CAAGATCCAAGCCATAAGCTCCATGGCAATTGACGTCTTGACTAGCCGGTTCGCATAAATTAACTAAGCCGGTGATGTTCTCTGGAATTTGACCTGAAATCGAGTTACTGTTCAGATTCAAGCTACGTAAGTTGACTAGGTTACCTACCACTGTTGGAATATTCCCAGTGAGTTGGTTTTGAGCGAGGCTAAGATGGTAAAGATTAGTAAGGTTGCCAAGTTCTGATGGGATTTGACCTGTGAATTGGTTACCATCGAGAATTAGGTAAGCCAAATTGGTTAAACTACCTAGCCATGTCGGAATCGAACCGTTCAGTTGGTTGTCGCAGACGCTAAAGAAAATCAAATTTGAAAGATTACCCAGATCTGAAGGCAATGTACCCAACAACTGGTTATCACAAACCGAAAACCAGTGTAAGCTATTCAGACTGCCTAACCCTATCGGAATTTGCCCAGTTAATTGATTGCTGTCGAGGGAGAGTGATGTCAAGTTTTCTAGTGTTCCAAGCCAAGCAGGGATGGGGCCAGTCAACTGGTTCTCAGAAAGCATAAGATACTCAAGGTTTGTCAGATTGACTAGTTGGGGAGGGATAACCCCGCTGAATTGATTGGATCGAAGCCATAGATGCGTTAGGTTGGTCAGTTGGGCCAACTCAAGTGGAATAGTTCCGCTGAGTTGATTGGATTGAAGAAATAGGTATTGCAGATTGATTAAGTTGCCAAGTTCTGATGGAATTGTTCCTGTCAGTTGATTGTTGTCCAGTTCGAGGTAGGATAGAGTATTTATGCCACCTAGCAAAGATGGAATACCACCAGTCAAATTATTGATTCCAATTTGGAGATGTGTTAGAAAAATCAAGTTACTTAGGTTATTTGGTATTGAGCCAGTTAAGTTGTTCATGGTAAGACCAATTTGGGTGACGTGACCGACTTCAACTACAACCCCATACCAGGTGCCTGGTTGGTTGTTTTCAAACCAATTGGTTTGGTCTATCCAGCCAGCCCCGTTGGTGCTGTCGTAAAGCGCAACCAGGGCTTCACACTCACTGAAAGGAATTGCGGCCATATCGCTGCAGCTTGTGAAGGGTGCTAATTGGGTTGCAGCCCAATCCGGATCTTTGATAGCAAGAAAATCTGCTAATTCCTGGGGAGTTGCGGGAGTAGTCAGATAATTGTAACCAAGATCAAGACCATACTGATCCCAGCATGGCCAATTGCCATTTGGCAAGCACAGGTTCACAAGGTTGATCAAGCTTACTGGTAATTGGCCAGAAAATTGGTTATGTGGAAGAGATAATCGAAGTAATCCTGTCAGATTGCCCAGTTCTGGGGGGATGGATCCGCTGAACTCATTGTTCCCTAAGAAAATTTGCTGCAGGCTGGTAATGCTACCCAGCCAAGAAGGCAAAGCGCCACTAAACTGGTTGTTTTCAAGTGATACTTCCCGTATCTTGGTCATAGAGGCTAGTTGGTCAGGGAACAACCCTGTCAATTGATTGTTTTGCAGTGCGAGTTGTTCAAGATTTGATAGATTTCCCAGTTCGGGTGGAATTAGACCGGTCAACTGATTCCATGACAAATCAAAAAGGATCAGATTGCCAAGACCCCCTATTGATGAGGGAATACTACCGGATAGTGAATTCCAAGATAAATAAAGGTAATTCAAATTTGCCAGATTTCCAATTTCAGATGGAATTGTTCCAGAAAAGCCGGCATAGAACAGATTCAAGTACTGCAGATTGGTCATGGATCCAAGCCATGCGGGTATCATGCCTGACATATTGTAGTTGTAACCTAATTCAAGACGCGTCAAGAATGATAACGAGACCAACTCCGAGGGGAGTGAACCAGTAAGATTGTTATTATACAAATCCAGTTCGGTTACCTGACCACTGGTAACAGTTACACCAAACCAGTCGTCAACCGTACCGCTTATCAGCCAGTTGGTACTGGTCGTCCACCCCGCACCGTTGGTACTGTTGTATAGGGCTACCAAGGCTTCACATTCTGGCACAGGCACATCAGTGACGTCGGCACAGATAAAGCTTTGCACCTGTTGCTGGGTCAAGGTGATAACCTCAAGGCTCGGCGATAGATATTCGCGCGGCTCATGCCCCACCATTCTCCCAGGGAACCTCTCTGCAATATAGGTGGTTAACGCAGGATCTTGCAAAAAATAGTGGTCAGGCTCCAACCTTTCCGGTAGCGTTTGAATAGTCTCCCATTCAACGGCAGAAGGTGTCGGAGCAGGTGGGTCGTTCCCTTCAGCCAAGACATGATTAGAAGCAGCTGGCAGCGCCAGGGACAGAATCAGAACAAAAGCAATAATGCGAAAAACTGACTTTTTCATAGAAACCCCTTTCCAATATGAACCCCACGGACAACAATGAATTATAAATCACACCGGGTGCGATGAACGCCCCAATTTCGGATTCAATGTCAGTTATGGACTTTGATTCACCTTATGTTGGGTGCAATTATGAGAATATTCACAGGCAGGGGAGAAGCATTCTAGACGGATGGCTTGGAAATGGCATTACGCTTGCATTTAAATGCTTCGCCCCTACGTCTGAATCCCATAGGTCCAGATGAAAAAAAGGCAGATTGCCACGTCGCTTCGCTCCTCGCAAAGACGGGGATTCGTCACTGCGAGCCCCGGTTTTAACAAGGCACCTAATCTACAGTCATATGAGGGGCGTGGCAGTCTGTAGTATGAAATAGAAGATGCAGATCGCCATGCCTTGTTTCGCTGGCACAGATGCAAATATCGCTCAGGACGAAGGTGAAAATGGAGTCACAGTTTGTTGTAGGGCGAGCTTGAGGGCACCGTGATTATTGTCATTGATAAACGTATCGTGCCCTCAATCCGCCGTGTGAATGATCGATTGCGTGATGGCGGATTGGAAGCACGCCAAAGTGCCTGCATGATGAAGAGTGCGGTGCTTCCAAGCTCGCCCTACGAGCACTTTATCCCGGCCTAATGGTGAGTGTTAGGAAATCTTGATCTTATTTACGTTCGCCCGCAGCAAGTCGATTTCAAGAATTTCACCTTGCAAGCCGGGCTTCCCCAGCAGCAACTTGACTGTCTCTGCTGCTTGCCAGGAGGCGGTCAGCGCGGCCGTAAACGAGAGCGTGCCCATTTGCTGCTCCTCCCCTTGCGCTTCTTCTGCCTCGGGATAGAGCAAGCCCAGCAGATCCTCACCAGGTTGAATCACGCATACTCGCCCAAGCCAACCCGCAACAGCTCCATGCACAAGAGGAATTCCTGCCACTTTTGCGGCCTGCTGCAAAACCAACCGCGACGGGATGTTGTCCAGGCAGTCCACCGCCGCGTCACAATCCGCCAGCAACCCAAGTGCGCTTTCATCCGTGAGATCGGCCTGCACCGTGTCGACTTCCACCAGAGGGTTGACCGCCAACACTCGCTGGTATGCCGCCAGGGTTTTGGATCTGCCCAGGTTCATCGTCGAGCTCAGCAATTGGCGGTTGAGGTTGGTTTCCTCAAAGACATCCCCATCCACCACTCTTAAATGCCCCACGCCGACGCGGGCGAGGCATTCGATCACCATCCCACCCAAGCCGCCACAGCCAACCACAATCACGCGTGTAGTCGCAAGATTCGCCTGTTCTTCCAGGTTAATGGCATCCTGATTGCGCAGGTAACGTTCCATTTTGCTCAGCCTCCAGCCATCAGGTGCAGCACCAAAACGTCATCCCCATCCTGAATCAGTTGCCCCTCAAAGTCCTCTTCAGGCACAAACTCGCCGTTGACACGCACGATAATGTGCCTGAAGGTGAACAGTTTTTCATCCAGCAGGACTCTAACGGTCATGCCGGGATGCCAGGCGTATTCTTCGGTATTGACCTTGATCACAGTTTTGGCTCAATCACTTCCAATAGCATAGGCAGGTCCATCCCGATTGCCTTCAACCTTTCAGGGGTTGGAATACCATTATTCGTCCAGCCGCGGCGGCGATAGACCGCGTCCATTAGCTGCTCATACTGGTCTTCGCGATAGCGGCGGGTGGCGGCAATCTTCTCATCCAAACTCATCGTTGCAGGGTCCAAACTCTGGAACTCGCGCAGTTGTTTGTCATACAAATCCTGGCGAGAAAGGTATTCCTCGCGGGAAACCGGACCAATTGATCGATACGGGGGGTAATCATCTTTGCGCTCGCCCTTGCCCATGCGCACGCTGAACACGCGCTGGAACTGATAAACCCGCTCGGATTGGATGATCAGCTCTTCTTTATCGATGCTCTTCCCAGTCACGGCGTTGAACAGATCCACGTAGTTTTGGACATGCTCCGGAACCTTTGCCGGGGAGTCGGTTTTGTGGTTATCTGCCGGAACGATGTCGTTCCAGGGCAGTTTGCAGAGCCCCACCAGGCCAAACCAGGTGCGGAACATGGGGAAGTAATACAAGGCGTTGGCTTTATCCTCAAAAGTCGGGATCTGCTTGTTGACCATGTCCATGAAGATCAACCAGGCTTCATCGTGTTGGGGACCTTTGGTCGCCATGGCGAAGCCGCCCTGCTGGGCAAGGCTTTCCTTGTGGGCATACTCGGAATATTCCAGCCCCTTCACTTCCATACCGATGTCCTCCAGCAGCCTGGGATCGGCGCCATACTCTTCGACGAAGATCCGCTTCAAATTGCGGATGCCCAGGCCGGCAATCCTGCCAAAGCCTTCCCCACGGGACATTTGGTGTAATAACTCGAGCACAGCCTGGCTGTTGCCAAAGCGCAAATCCAGCCCACCCATTTGCTCCTGGGTGATCTGCCCACGCTGGTAACACTCCATGATGAAGGCAGTACAGGTGCCAAAGGAGATCAGGTCGATGCCATAAGTGTCGCAGTAGAAGTTTTCTTCCAGGATCGCCTGGGGATCAAACACGCCCAGGTTGGCGCCCAACCCGGCGGCACATTCGTATTCAGGTCCGTCCACGGTCACGCGCTGACCGGCATAAGGTCCGGTGGTCAGCAAGAAGTGATCGGCACATTTCGCGCAGGACATCGTGCAGCCATACCAGCAGCCATCATGCAGACCCTGGGTGAGCCATTCCTCGATGAAGACTTTTGGAGAGATTTTGACCGTCTCCGGGTCGCCGCCTGTTTGGAAGTTGCGGGTGGGAAGCAGGTCATATTGGCTCATGATCATGACGGTATTTGCCGTGCCAATCTGGCGCATTTTGTTTTGCTTCTGATCCAGGTCGTGCATTTCTTTGTGATACTTGACTCCCACCTTGTTGATAGTGGAGATGTCCGCAACGTCATTCAAGTTCGGCTTGACGCCCCGGTATTTCACGACCAGGGCTTTGACTTTCTTGTCGTGCAGGATCGTGCCCAATCCACCGCGGGCAGCCTGCTTAAAGCGGCACACTTTGCGGCGTGGGTCGTAGAAGGAGAAGTTGATCATAGCCATGTGGGCGTGTTTTGCTCCGCTGCCGGTGCAGGCGACTGAAACGTTGACCATGTCGTCTTCGTTTTCCGCATACTTTTTGGTAAGCTCCTCAGCCAGCAAATGAGCGTCTTCCGGGTACTCTGCAGCGTCCTCAATCAGGATGCGACCGTTGTTGCCATCGATGAAAATCAGGATTTCCCTGTCAGATTTGCCCTGCAGCTCAAAAGCATCCCAGCCTGAGAACTTAAGCAGGGGTCCAAAGTATCCACCCACGTTGCTGTCGATCGGGATGCCGGTGAGGGGGGAGATGGAGCAAAGCAGGGTTTTCCCCGTGCCAGAATACTGGGTGATGCCACCCAAGGGTCCGACACTCATCACGATTTCGTTCTCGGGCGAGTCCCAGCGGGTTTCAGGAGTGACTGCATGCCATAGGTACCAAAGGTCAAAACCCTTCCCGCCTGTAAACTTTTCTTTCATGAATTCGGTGATCTCTTTTTGTTCGATCCGCAGGTCAGAAAGGTTGATATAGAGCGATTTGCCCGAATAACCCCGATGAATTTTTGCGGGAGTATAGCTGTAGTCTTTGAGGATGGTTCCCATTAATTCTCCTTAACCTGGCTTACCAGGACTTCGAGCGCCCCTTCCGGGCAAGCCTTTGTGCAGATATTGCAGGCGATACACTTGAAGGGCACGTCCAGATCATCCGCGTAAAACATAACCAAATCAGTGCAAAAACCAACACAACCCAGGCAGCCGACACATAATTTCTTGTCGATGCGCACGACGCCAAACCGGTCGCGGTAGATAGCGTTTGCGGTGCACATGTTGATACATTCGCCGCATTGGTTGCACATGCGCGCTTTATAGGTGCGGTTGTTTTCGACTATGCGGATGGATGAGTAGTTACGATCATCGGTCTTAAAGTAAGCCCGGGAGCAAGCCAGCTCACACTCCCGGCAACCCGTACAAATTTCCTGCTTGTGGGTGAGTACTTTCATGTGGGTCATCCTCTCCTTGTTTCTAGGCTTAATTGTAAGGAAGGTCAGGGTTTCCGTCAACTCACTTCACAAAATCCCGCTTTCCAACACCAGGAGGAGCACCTGATGGTAAAATTGGGCACGGCTTTAAGGAGTCGTTATGTATAAAAGTATCCAATTGTTTTTTGTTGTCATCATGATCCTTGGCTTGGTCGCCTGCACCCAACCAACAGCGCCAGATCCAACCACAGCGCCCTCTCCAACGCTGCCGCTGCCTTCTGATACCCTTGCCCCAACCGTCACTTTCACACCCACATTGGCTCCAAGTGCGACTGCGACTGCCATGCCAACCCTCACACAAACGCCCACCGTCACGGTCACGCCTTTTCCGGGCTTTAGCGAACGTTTCAAGTTCTACCAAGCCTGGACTGCGAACGAAACGACCTACTTTTACTTTATGAACGCCCAGGTGGACCACACCATCTTTGCCACGGTGGATGACCTCGAAGGGAACCAATACACCCTCACCTGCCCACCAGATGAGCAATATCCCCAGGATATACGCTGCTACAGCGATACGCTCTTCAAAGGGAAGGCTGATTACAAGGTTACGTTCTATTCAGACCCCGAACGGCAGTATCCATTCTATGAGGATGTCTTTACCACCAGTCTCGATACGCGCTATATGGATTATGACAATTGTGAGAAGGAATACCGTATTTATGATGGCAAATGCTACTCAGCAATCACGTGTTATGGCGAAAACAATGAGGTGGTTTACACTTTTGACAACATCCCTTATGACGGAAATTTTGAGGGCTACTCGCTGCCCTGTCCCTAGAATGGGGTAATTGTCATGAGAAAACACTATTCCTCTTTCGTATTGGTCGCACTGACATTCCTGCTGGTTCTGACTGCCTGCAAGAGCAGCGCGATCCCCACCCCTTCCCCTGAACCCACTCCCTCGCCTACCGCCACGCTTTTACCTACTGCTACAGCGACAGAGCAACCCACAGAGACACCCAGCCCAACCCTAACCCCGACCACTGCCCCCACTCCAACGGAGACCTTGCTGCCTTTTGCGGGTTTCAGGGATTACTTCCGGCTGTTTCGCACCTGGTACGCGGACGATCAGACTTACTTTTACTTCCTTAACGCCGGCATTGAAGACAAACTCTATGCCAGCGCGGATGAATTTGAGTTGGATTGCCAGCCAGACCCCAAATTTCCAGTTCAGATGATCTGTATTTACGACGGTGTAATCGATGGCCGGACGATGATGGATTTTCGCTTCTTCACAGACCGCGCGCGCACGGTGCAGGTCTTCGAAGCCCGCTACGACGCCGATTTAGTAGATGATACCATCTATCACCATCAGTACGACTGCCCAGACCGCGGCAAAAACGTCGAGTGCAACTCCGAATATCGCCTGTACGACGGTATTTGTTACTACGCCCATACCTGCTACGATGCCTGCGGGCTTTATTACTCCAAAGATAATCTGCCCGAAGTGTATAATGAGTTCCAGGGTTACACGACCCCGTGCGATTGAGTTGCAACTGCGATGAACAAAAATATCATTTTCCTGGCTCTTTTGGCTGCTCTGGTTTTGGGGGCATGCGGACCCCGCGTGGATTTCGCGGCGACTGAAACTGCCAGCATCTCGGATACCCCTACCATCACACATACACCTACCGACACCCCCACTCCAACCCCCACCACCACACCAACTCTCACGCCAACGCCAACTGAGACGCCCACACCGACCGAAACTGCCACACCGACCGCCACACCAACACCCACCTGGCAGCCAAACCCTTACCTAATCTGGCCCAAAGCCACTTTTACCCAGTGGGATGTTTGGTGGGCTGGAGAAAATTGGTGCTCTGAACGAGGCACGAACGTGAGCTGTGAAATTGAATACCGCAACTACAGCGGTCAGTGCCTGGTGGGGATGAGCTGTTTCGACGCCTGTGGTAAATTTTATGGTGTTGACACGATCAAATACGGCACCGGGAGTTATACATTCAGCGGACCTTGCTACTGATGATGAAGAGAATTTTTTTAATCTTATTGGTATTGTTGCTCCTCGCTGGGTGCGGCGCAAAGGCTACTCCGGAACCAACACCCACCCCAACTGAAGAGCCAACTGCGACTGCGACTGCTACTGACACACCCACTCAGACGCTTACACTAACCCCAACGCTTACACCAACGGAAACACCAACTGAAACCCCGACCCCCAGCCAAACTCCCACTGAAACCCTCACACCTACCCCCGAACTGACTGCCCGATTGATCTGGCCGCGAGCCTGGTTTTCACCGGCGGATGTCACCTGGCGCAACTTTACCTGCCCGCTGGAAGGGGAGTGGTTGAGCTGCGAATTTGAGTATCGCAAAGACAGCCAGGGCTGCTACGTTGGAGCAACCTGTTATGACGCCTGCGGCTGGTTTTACTCAGTTGATACTATTCCACCGGGTGTGGAAGAGTTTTCGGATCCCTGTTGGTAGGGTCTAAACACCCACCTTTTAGTACTTGTAAATCCCACCGCCGATAAACTCACGGATCACGGAATTTTCGGGCACGATGCTGTCATCTTCAACCGCATCGATCTCCTGGAATAGCGCGTTCACCCTGTCTGCACGCTCCCATGCGTCCCTCCTCAAAGGATCGTCTTTGTATTCTTCCGCCCAACGGGCAAAAGACGCGCCCAACTTTGCCTTATAAAGCGGAAGTTCGTAGGGCATGGCGCTATTGACGATTGTATCGGTGGAGTTGATGTAAGGGATGATGTGGCGGAGTTCGCTCGAGCGCACGTAGTGCCAGTGGAGCAGCGTCTGGGTGGGGTCGTAAGCCCGGTGGGAAGCGTCGCGCAGCATGCGCCGCATCAGGCGCACGTCCGTCCAGCGGGCGTAGTGCCCCTGGCTGTCTTTCAGTTGCAGCAATGGCTCAATGTAAAGCTTGAACTTCCACTCATCTGGAATGTCTTCCGTCATCTCGGGGTAAAGCCCATGCAGGCTGTCGACCAGGATAATTTCCTTCTCGCCGAGCTTCATCGGGGTGTGGTCAGGCACGCTCCTGCCAGTCTTAAAATCGTAGAAAGGAATGCGTATCTCACGTCCCTCGAAGAGATCACTCAGATTTTGATTGATTAGCTTCATGTTGAGCGCTTGAGGGGTCTCAAAGTCATAATCGCCGAACTCATCCTTGGGATGCATATCGAGGTCATAGAAATAGTGATCAATGTTCAGGGTGATCAGCTTAAAGCCAAACTCAGCCAGGTGTTCGGCGATCTTGATCGTGGTGGTGGTCTTGCCACTGGAAGATGGACCTGCCACGAACACCATGCGGACTTCGTCGCGGCGGTCGAGGATCATGTTGGCGGCATTTTCCACGTCCTCGTGATAGGCAGCTTCAGCCGCAGTCACGATCTCGTGCAGGCGGTCATGCCGGATGGCTTCGTTTAGCAGTGTGGTGGTGTGGACGTTGTGAGAGCATGCCCAGTCCAGCGTCTGCCAAAGTTTTGGCCAGGGGATATTCCCGGATGGCATACGGTCGCGATCAATACGCTTTTCGCGCTGGCGGGCACGTTCCTCGCGGTATAGGATATAAGCCTTGGCGACCTTGGCGCGACCGTTCTCGATCAGCACCTTCTCGACCATGTCCTGGATCTGCTCAATATTGGGTATCTCGCCCGCAGGAGTCGTTGCCTCTAATTGGGCGATCACCTGGGCAGCCAGCGCCTCCGAAGCAGCGCGGTCGCGCCCCCCAACGGCTACAGCAGCCCGGTAAATAGCGTTGGTGATCCGTTCCGGGGTGAAGGGCACTACGGTACCATCTCGTTTGGTTACTTGGGTGAGTTTTGTCATCAGAACCTCCAATGAGTTCCAGTTTTCCAGCTTCGTTAATAATTAGATTATAGCATCTCGATTCCGGTCCTGCACATGCAAGGTTTTATCGATTCGACCTCAGATAATAAGAATCATTAAAGGATTAACAAAACGCTTATGCGCAACGAGGAAAAATGCTCTGGCTGGATGTTATAATGCACTTCCGAATAATTAATAGAAACGAGATAATATGGCAAAAACCAGCGTTCCATGTCCCCAATGCCGTCAGCCTATCACCATTGAACTGACCAGGCTATTTGATACCAACACCGATCCTGAAGCAAAGCAAAAGCTGCTATCAGGCTCTGCCAATTACTTTCAGTGCCAGGTCTGTGGCGCGCAGGGTGTCTACCCCACCCCAATCGTCTATCACGATCCCGAAAAAGAACTATTGCTAACCTTCTTCCCGCCAGATCTGCGTACTCCGGTCAACGAGCAGGAGCGCGTTTTGGGTCCGATGATCAAAAAAGCCATGGATGACCTCCCTCCCGAAAAGCGCAAATCCTACCTCTTCCGACCGCAAACCATGCTGACGCAGCAGCGCCTGTTTGAAACAATCCTCGAAGCAGATGGGATCACCCCTGAGATGATCAAAGCCCAGCAGGAGAAACTTCATCTCTTAGAGCAATTGCTGGGCGCCAGCGCTGAAGGCTTGCCGGAGATGATTAGGCAGAATGACGAGAAAATTGATGAGGAAGTCTTTATGCTTCTGAGCCGCCTGGGGCAGGCTTCAGCCGCTGCTGGCGACCGCCAAAGCCTGTTAGCTTTGGATGCCCTCCAGAAGGCGCTGATTGAGCATTCCACGCTCGGTAAAAACGCTGCGTTGGAAGCCGCTGAGACCCAGGAAGCTGTGAAAGAGCTGCAGGATCTGAGCAAAACTGGCATCACCCGTGAAAACCTGTTGGATCTCCTGATCAAGAGCTCACATTCGGACATCCGCCTGACCACCATTGCCTCCATGGCTCGTGGTGGACTTGACTACACCTTTTTCCAGCTTCTGTCCGACAAAATCGAAGCAAGTGTGGGCGAAGAAAAGGTGCAGCTCGAGTCTCTGCGTGAGCGCTTGCTGACCATTACCCAGGCGATTGATGAAGCCATGAAAGTTCAGCTTGAGGAAGCCCGCAAGCTCGTGAACGAACTACTGGCTGCCGAAGACGTTGAGAAAGCCACACAGGAAGCCCTGCCTCGCTTCAGCCAGGCAGTCGCGGAGGTGATCAACCAGGAAGCCCAGGCTGCTCAAGCCGCCAAAGACGAAGCCAAACTACGTAAACTGAGCCAGATCATTAACGTCATCCAATCTGCAGATAGTTCCAACGCTTATCTTGGCTTGATCGACGCCCTGCTCCAGGAAGAAAGCCCTGAAAATCGCGCGCAAATGCTGGAAGAATCGAGCGACCTGATCAATGATGAGTTTATGCAGCTGCTGGGAGGGCTGATTGGGCAGATGGAACAGCAGGGCGATCAGCCGGAAACGCTCGAACGGGTGAGAGACCTCAACCGGGAGATCCTGCGCTTCACGATGAAACGCAACCTGCAAAACAGTTAATCAGAATTAATGCGGTTCGTTTTGCAGCCGCAATCCATGACCCCGAACGGTGACAATGTAATCGTAATCGGGGTCTATTTGATTAAGGCGGTCGCGCAGTCGCCTTAGCAGCGCGTCAAAAGCCTGCTCGGTCACCCAGCGGGTATCTTCCTCCCAGACCGCCTCAATTAACGCTTCACGGCTGACCACCTCGCCCGAATTTTCAACCAACAATGCCAACAAGTTGAACTGCTGCGCCGAAAGCGGCGGATCCAATTCAACGCCGCGAACCCAAACACGCTTCGATGCGCTTTCAAGACGAAGATTGAACATTTGCCCCAACTCCGGGGGTAAATCGCTCAGCGGTAAGGTGGCATCGGAACTCAGGAAAAGGAAGGTTTGCGTCAGGGCGACCTGGATTTCGTCGGCTTCCACTAGTTTCAACTCGGCCGAAACGGGCTGGTTATTAACAAACGTGCCATTTTTGCTGCCCAAATCCTCCAGGAGGATCCCCTTCCCAGTGTTGGTGATACGGGCATGCTGCCGGGAGACCTGGCGGTCCGGGATCACGATGTCACACCCCCCATCACGCCCGATCAGCAGTTGGCCTTTCAAAACCCACTGCTGCCCATTGAGCGGACCTTCAGTTGCTATCAGGACTGGATCTTCCATTTTCCACGCTTACCATTTCAGACTATAATTCACCATTATAATGCAAACAGGCTGCTCAAACCTCACGCCGTAAGAGATCGCAGCCGCAGTCGCTAAGAGAGAACAAGGTCATGCCTTTTCAGACACGCATTGGCGCCGTGCTTCATGAGCGCTATGAAATTGAACGCATCATCGGTCAGGGTGGATATGGCTTTATTTACCTTGCCCAGGATCAACGCCTTGCCGGCAGGTATTGCGCGGTTAAGCAGGTGAGCTACGACCCCACTTTTCCGCCAGCCATGCTGCAGGAAGCCCGCGACCAGTTTATGCGCGAGGCGACCGTTTTGGCACGGCTGGATCACCCAAATTTACCAAAAGTTTCGGACTTCTTCTCGATTGAGGAAATCGATTTCCTGGTGATGGATTACGTGCCCGGGGATGACCTGCGCGCGCTCCTGGCTAAGGCGGAAAACAGCGACAAATTTTTGCAGGAATCCGAAGTTTTAGCTTGGGCCCTGCAAATCGGCGATGCCCTGACTTATCTCCACACCCAGGATCCTCCCATTCTTCACCGCGATATCAAGCCTTCAAACATCAAGGTCACTCCGAGCGGCTTGGTTAAACTGGTGGACTTTGGTTTGGTGAAGCTGCTCGCGCCTGGTGAGGTGACCATTACCATCATGCAGGGCCAGGGCACAGCCCTCTACACGCCACTGGAGCAGTATGGCGGTGAAAGCAGCCACACGGACGCCCGGGCTGACATTTATGCCTTTGCCTGTACGCTCTACCACCTGCTCACCAACACGCCGCCTGCCAACGTGCGCGACCGCTTTTTGAACCCAGAGAGCCTGGCCGCTCCGCGCGTGCTCAACCCTGCCATTTCGCCCAAAGTGGAGGATGCAATCCTCTGGGGCATGGCGCTGCACCCCAATGACCGTCCTAAAGAAGTGCGCGAATTCGTCAAAGCGCTCACCGGCGAGAGCACCAGCCGTCTGCGCCAGCTGAGTGGGCATGCGGGGCGTGGCAGCAATGGGCAGCTCGGACCCGCCGAAACCCGCCTGGCATGGATGGCGGCAGGTCTGACATTCTTGAGCTTGCTTCTCACAATTATTCACAATCTGTAGAATAGATGCGGTTCGGGCGTCCACTGCCTGGTTTAATTATCCTTTAATCTTGTTCTTTCATGGTATCCAGACCATGAAAGGTATTGACCGCCAGATCTCCAATTGATAAGGATGAAAGGTAGATCGCTCGTACCCTGCTGCGCGGGCACAGGCGCAACCCTTGTAAAAAGACACGAGGGCAGGAGAGACTCGCGATGACGGGGTTCTGTCTTTGCGAGGAACGAAGCAATCTACACTGGTTGACCCAAAAGCGTGTGAGAGGTTCACACGAACTTCGTGAATTTTGAACGTGGTGCTGTTACCTTAAACATATCGATCTGCCACGAGTTTAGATTGCTTCACAAAAGAGGTTCGCAATGACAAGATTCCATGATTGCGAGGAGCGAAGCGATGCGCCAATGTGCAGTTGAAAAGAGCCGGATTGAACAACGTAATACCCAAAGGGCACGATGTCCGGCTAATGAACTTTGGTTTTTTATAATAATCTAAGTAATTATGTATACGGCAATCTCGGACTTAACGTGTTGGAGTAGCGCACTTCTACGCAAGTATCTTATTAGCTGAGCAAAATCAGACAGTAATCTTTTCATCGTATTTTTTCTCAAGGAAGTACTATCACCTCTTCAACCAGTCCGTGATATGGATAACTTTCGGAAATTTCCTCATCATAAAAAAACTGTTGCAAAATACTGACAATCTGTCCAACCGCAAGGTTATCTTCTGTGATCAATTGGTAGCCAGTTTCGGTCTTTTGCCAAAGCAGGCTGTGGGTAGAAAGTGCCAAAACCGTTTCTTCTACGTTAGGGTATTTCGGTGAGCTGATGACATCCATGTGGATCAATTTGGTAAGATTGATCTTGACATAATCATCAATCGAAGTGATAACGCCTGTGAATTGGGGGGTGAGAAAGGTCGAGATGGGAGTTTGGATCTCGACTGCGCCAGGGCTCACAATGAGTATTTCCTTTGCAATTATTGAATAATCTTCCAAGATTTCCTTGGCACTTATCTTAATCCTCTGCCCGACAGCAAGGTCTGATAAGGATGCAGGCTGCACTGCATCACCCTCAAATTTCCAAACAACGCAATCCTCAGTGAATGTAACAGTCCCAAAAAACTCGATTTCATTCGGCTGATCTTTGATCTCACCAAAGTCGACAACAATATGATCATAAGAGCGCACATTAAAGATAACGCCCTCGATATGCCAATTCTGCTCGGAAAGAATATCGATAGTTGGGGTAGGTGCGGGAGTTTCGCGTTGGATCAGCGTGCAACCAAAGAGGAGCATTACTATCGTAGATAACAAAAGAACTCTAATTAATTTCCTCATAATGATCCTCTTTAAAGTCGTATGTCAGGTTGCGTTTTTCAACCTGACATAACGAACCGTTACAGTATCAAATTTGACTATAGCAGGAAAGGTCACACAAAAAGGAGAGTTCCATCCATAATTAGTTTGCCCAAAAAAAAGGAGGAACTCTCACATGACAGACCAAGCTGTCCAAATAATTATAACGGCAGTGGTAGGGCAAGAAAAGCAAGAATTACACAAAGACATTCCAGCAGAACAACTGGAAAGCACGATCAAAGATCTCAGCCAGGAAGTAGGTCAGGCGATCTTTAGAACGGTATTGCAGGTTCTGGATGATCAGATCCAAAAGACGATACCCAAGACGTGGAAGAATGTTGGACGAGCACTTCGAAAGGTGACATTTGAAAGCGGTTATGTCATCTATCGACGACGTATCTACCGGGATGAACACGGTCAGATATGGAAGCCTCTGGACCTGCTTTTGGGGGTGGAAGCTTATGCACGAAACAGCCGCAGGGTACAGGAAATGGGTTGTTTACTGGCTAGCCGGAGCAGCTATCGCAATGCTTCAGAGATGCTGAGTTATCTCCTGAAAACAGTCATCAGTCCAAGCAGTTTGCAGCGCATAGTGAAGCGTTTTGGAGCTTACATCTCAGCCAGCGAGGCAGATTGGCGTCGGGAAGAGCCAGCTGGGAAGATCAAGGCACCGATCCTTTACGCAGAGAGCGATGGTGTGTGGCTGCATCTGCAACAGGCTAAAAGCAAGCGGGCAGAGGTGAAACTGGGGTTGCTCTATACGGGCAAGCGCAGGATTGGTGTTGATCGTTTTGCCTGTGAGAACAAGGTTGTGATGACCCAACTCGGTGGTTCTAACGAGCAGTGGCAGATCAAATTGCGCGAACTGGCTGATCGGCACTTTGATCTCAACCAAACCAACTACCTGGTGGTTGGTGGTGATGGAGCTACTTGGGTGAAACACAGCTTTGACTTACTCAACTTACCTCAGGTAGCAGTGCTGGATCGTTTCCATGTTGCTCGCGCTGTTCACTCTGCCTTTGGCAAACTGACCAATAGCCAGGCGCTCTTAGATAGCCTCTTCTCCCTGCCCTTTGATACTGTCAAACCTCAAATTGTAAAACTGATCAACCAGACCAAGGGCAAACAAGCCATGTTGCTAAAGCGCACTTTGGATTACCTTGAGAACAACCAGCATGCTCTGCCCGACCTCAAGCAGCGCTTACCCTCAGATTTGAAATCTACCACTCTGGGTTGTGCAGAAGCCAACGTCGATAAACTTGTCCGACAAAGAATGCGTGGACGTGGTTTGTCCTGGTCGATCGATGGCGCTCAATCCATGCTTGCTGTCCTAAGACACAAAGATACCCTCTCCAGGATTGTCTTTCACCCTCCTGTGAAAGTCAACGGACAGAGACTTTCCACTCGAAAACGCAGGCCTTTGCCTTATCTGCCAGTCTCTGCCTCTTTACCTATCTTCTCTGGTTCAGAGGCTTCCAAAGATTGGGTACAATTACTCAAGAATAGGATGAATAAGGATCTCTCCTTGACTGAACTTTTCTGAAATATGCAAATATGAAACAGTACCTAACGAACCCCAGTAATGTTCATTTTCTTACGCACCCTCATCACCCTAGCAAGATTGTCTTTGTGTTGCCATTCGTGAAGTCAGGTTCAACTGCGGAACCTGACCTACGCAGGTTTCTCTTCCTTTCTTTCAGTAGAGACAAGCAGAGGAGTGCCTCGGACCTCACTGAGCCGGCGGTGTCATGCCTTCGGCTCGGAGCCACCAGATCAGGGCGGCGACCCAGCCAAACAACATGCCGACTACGGTCATCTGAACGATGAACCACGAGCTGCTTTGCTTTACCAATTCCACCAGGCTGTCGATGCCCAGGGTGAGCAGCAGGTACGCCACCAGCCCGCCAATCAAGGTGCAAAAACCTGAGCGGAACGCCCAGCCAGCTCCACCCCACCAACGGAACCCCACCAGGTAAGCCACCCCAAAACCCGCGATCAGGATCAGCACGATCAGGAACCAGTCCATCATGCGCGGGAAACCCGTGGTGTTGACTCCTGGCTCGGGGGTCTCGCTTGGGACAGGTGTCTGAGTCGGAGGCGGTGTTATCGTAGGGGTAGGCTGCACAGTGGGAGTCGGCGTGGGCATGATGACCTGCGCCAGACCGCCTTGCGTGTTGAGAACCAGTGTGCTCGAAACCATTGCTGGCTCACTGGCGGCTGTTACCTCGAAGATCCCATCCCGATCGATGCGGTAGCTGATGGTGGCAAGACCATCACTGGTTGTGGCTTCAGGCTGAGAGATAATGAGATCTTCTCCTGCCAGGCGAACTGTAAAGCGCACCAGCGTTCCATCAGGAACTGTGTGGCTATTCTTGTCGCGCACTGGTCCAGCCTGGATGCGCACGGTTTCCCCCATCCGGAAGAGCGGGACGGGTGTAACTGGAACGGAAAAAGGCGCCTCAGGTGTGGGTGTCATTTCGGTAGTGGTCATCGAAGCGGTCAGCAGTGCAATTGGGATAACCTGATCAGTGGTTGGGGCTGTCTGCTGAGCGAGCTCGTAACCAACAGCGTTCAGGCTGACCGGAGGCGAACCAACTGGCTGGGCTTCCTGCATGAGCACGCGCGCCGCGATATCCAGAGCTGCCTGGGTTTTGTCGTACAACGCGTAGTAGGCTGTTAGTTTCGCAATTTCGGTGCTATCAAGATAATAAGGCTCTCCATACGAAAAGACGATCACGTTCTTGTTTTGCAGCAAATCCACTCTCTCAGCCAGGAGGCGTTTGAGGGCATTGGTCTGAGGTAGGTCCGGGTCAAGCCCCTGGAAGTTAAAAATGATCCACTTGGAACGCCGCAGATTGTCTACCATGAATGGGTCTGAAGGTTCCGAGATTTGATCGAGAATCTCAGTTAGCTGAACAAAGCTATAAGAACTGATGCGCGATTCGGAAAGCTGCCGGCTGCCGCTGTTTCCATACAACCCGTTAAGCGTGGTAGCGAACGCGTTCGTGGAGAGGTGATTCAGATTTTCACAGTTACTGCATTGCTTCAGGGAACGCGAGTCGGTAATAACAGTAATGTACTCGGAGTAGGATGGGGGTTGCGGAAGCAAACCAGCCAGGAATTCCTGAGAAGGAGCCACTAACGTTACGCCTTCGCGGGCAATTTTCAGACTGATGGAAGCTGATTTACCAACAATTTCCAGATCCTCGGCGGGTGGCGAAACCCGCTCAATGTTGAACTCCGGGTAGCGGAAAAGCTTTTCTGCCAGGATGCGCCTCACTGAGGCATCCACCTGCTGCGCAAAGACAGTGTCTTCCTGGTATTTGTCAGTGAAGGATTCCAGGGTTCGGGTGATAGTGGCGAAAGCATCCAAATCGTTCTTTGCCCTAAAATTGTCGAGATAAAGCATATCGTTGCCTGCCAGGAAAGCAGTGCGGGCTATGTTGATCGGGTCAAATTCGCTGCCAGTGGGGTCAAAAAAGAGCCGCACCGCGCGACTGCCAAGGCTGTCGCTGACGGTCAATCCGCCAGCCTGGCGCCAGGCTAAAATTGGCTCCACGCTGAGCAACTGTGTAAGGGCAGCCTGATCAAAACTGACCGGCTTGGTTGTCGCGCGAATGTTACCTTGCAAGCCTTGAAAGCGGATGTGCGAGACCATAAAACCATCTGCCTGGTGTAGTTGATCTTCCGCCCCTGCGACTGCCATAAAGGGTGATAATTCCACCTGCTTAAGCTGCTCGAGGGTTTTCTGGATGGTGGACACTTCTTCAAGCGGCGGGCGGTCTGCCGCACCAAGCCCGGGGAAGTGGCGCGCAATCACGCTCATCTGCCCCTCGCTGCCGCTGTGCAACCCCGCAATGTAAGCCTGAGCCAGCAAGCCCACCCAGTAGGGATCGCCGCCAAAGGTCTCTGTGCCCGCATTTGCCGCCTGGAGGAGATCGCTGGTGTCGACCACATCCAGAGAAGGTCCCAGGTACAGGTTGAATCCCAGGGCGGTCAGCTCCCGCCCCAAAGCCTGACCGACCTGCAGGGCGTTATCCTCCGACCAGGTGGCGCCAATAGCCATCGGGGTCGGCAGTTGGGTTAGGTCCTGCAGGAATTGGTCCTGCTTACCGGTTTCATCTTTTTGGGAAATGCCAATGTAAAGTGGGATGTAAGCTGGGAGATCCTGATCTCCAGGCTGAGAACCATTGGGGTCAACCGCTGCCTGGCTTTTTTGCCAGGCAAGCTGCTGGAGGGTTTCAATCATTGCCCTGGCTGAGATCGCGGTGTTCGTGCCACTGAAGTTGTCGTGCGAACTGCTAAGCACCACGCCCCCAACATGGTAATCCTGGATCAGTTCTGCCAGGGGACCATCGGATGGGATATCTGATCCATCGAAGGTGATTAAAAATAGCTGCCCGACTTTTTCAGCCGGCGTCATCTCAGCCATAAGAGCGTCAACAGTGCTCTGGGCAAGAACTGGATCCGCGGGGAAAATCAATGCCAGCGGTTGTAAAAGCAAAGCCAGCGCGAGCGCAAGCAACAGCAGCCGGCGGACTTTCACCTTATCCCTCCAGGATCTGGCGGGCACGAGCAGGGTCATTACAGATGATCATGTCTACGCCAAAAGCTTGCATGCGTCGCTGGTCCTCTGGCGCATCCACTGTCCAAACATTTACATTTTGTCCCAATTTATGCCTGAATTGCACCATTCTGGTTGAAACATCCCGATAGTACGGATGCAAGTCATCCGCCTTAAAACGCCGCCCTAACAACCCGCGCATCGGCAAGCCAAGCAGCCCTGGCAAGGTTAGCAACCCGGTTCTGATTTCAGGTGCAAGTGATTTTACACGTGGGAGATTGCTGGCATTGAAAGAAGAAAGCAACACAGAATCGCTGAGACCATGCTTTTTTACCAGTTTAACCGCAAGCTCAGGCAGCTGGTCTTTGGGAGTTTTGTAGTTTTTGAGTTCAACATTGATCAGAAATTTGCCGCCTAACTCAGCAAAAACCTCTTCCAGCAATGGAATGGGTTCACCCTTGAATTTCAGGTCATACCAACTACCAGCGTCCAGCTCACGCAGGGCAGCAAAAGGCAAATCGGCTACCTTGCCATGCCCATTGCTGGTGCGATCCAACGTGTCGTCATGAATGACCATCAATTGTTGATCTGCCGAGAGCATGACATCCAGCTCGATACCGTCTGCTTCATTTTCCAGAGCGAGGCGAAATGCCGCAAGCGTGTTTTCCGGTGCATTCGCGGAATCCCCGCGATGAGCAACAATAAGAGGGGTGGAATTAGCATTTTTTGACATAAGCGCAATTATAGCATGCACAGCTTATCCACAGCAGGTTATAATCCGACCATCATGCCGATCACAGAATCCCCGCTTACTTCAGTCAATAGCATCCTCGGGCTCAACCTGGATGGCGAGCGGTTGTTGATCGTGTATGGCAGCCCATCAGGCAGGATCCAGGAAAGACTCTCCGTGAGCATTCCTGCCAGCAAGAGNNGTTTCAGTGTCGGTCACTGGCAACTATGATTCGCTGAGCGGCACGCTTGAAAGCTCTCCAGATTTCGCGGAGTGGAAATCAGAACCGCTAAAATCCCACCTTGGGCTGCGTTTCAACCTGCCAGTTTTCATTGAGCAGCGCCCCATCGCAGGTTTGCTGGCTGAGATGCTTTTCGGCTCCTCCGATACAGGCGGCACACAGATGTACCTCAGCTTCAATCCGACCCTGCGCGCCAGTTTTTGCCTTAATGGGGTTGTTTATCAGAGCCCTGGAGGAAACGCCGGCGACATTGGCAGGATCTTCACCTGTGACACCCCCGATCCGCGCTTGAATCGCCCATTAACGTTGAATGATTATATGAGTTTGAACGGTTTAGCCTCACAAGCGCTTCGCTCGCAGCCTTCCCATTGGGATCTTGCAACCACAGGCAGCCAGGTGCTTCAGGCGGCGGTCGAGGGCGACCCTTATGCTATCGAACTTGTCGAACAAGCAGCAAAAATGCTTGGTGAAAACCTGGCTCCTCAGATCCATTTGCTCCGCCCCAGGCAAATCACAATCGCTTATCCCGTTTCGCTTGTCGCGGCGAACTTCCTGCCACCTCTTCGCGCAGCTGTCGCTGCTGCTACCGGGCTTGGCGGTCTCGAGCTTCCCCAAATTGTTGCCTCACAATTTGGCCACCGTCAGCCAGAGCTTGAAGCGTTAGCTCCAGCAGTCTCCGCCCTTCGCCTTCGCTCCAACAGTCGCTAAAGAAAAAAACAGGCAGCCTTGTGGCTGCCTGCAATATCCCTGTCACAGGTGAGCCTTAGATGGCAACCCCAGAGGAACCACTCTGAACACTGTTTGCGTGTTTCTTCGCTTTTTTCGCGGCCTTTTTCTCTGCTTTGGTAAGTTTATGATCACCAGTTTCGCCAAGCTGTCGCCGTTTGAGGGCTTCCCCATCTTCGTATGCCAGCTTGCTGCCCGTGGTGATGACCTGGTAAATGTAATAAAGTAAGAAGAGGATGGCGAATACTCCGAGCACAAGCGTCCCAAGGTTAACTGGGATCACCTGGGAGGCAATGGTAACGGTGAACAGATCATCGCCAGCACCGACATAAAACAACACCGTGTTGAGTATTATAATAACCAGGCGCATTTCGGTTGGGCCAATCTTGATGCTGGTCATCTCGAAGACACCAGTTGCATGGGTCTTTAAATAGACTTGCAACATCAACAGCAACCAGCCCGAGAGAGCGATCAGGGTGACGTCAAACCGTGCCATTCCAGACAGTCCGATTCCAACAAAAACCAGGAGGGTCGTAATCCCATCAATAGCATGGTCGGTATAGTATCCATAATTTGGACGGGACATATTGCGATAACGGGCTAAGGTGCCATCCAGGCTGTCGCCAAACCAGTTGATGACAAAACCCAAGCTAGCCACAAACAACCATGGGTTAGCTTTTACTTCTCCCGTCCCAACCAGTGCGTAAGACACTGCTGCCAATACCGAACCGAGTAAACCCAACACTGTCAGCATATCTGAATTGACCCATTTGGGCATGTGCCTTGCAAAAAACGCCAACGCCGGCCTTTCCAACGGTCCCAACAAAATATCGTTGGTGCGTTTATCTTTTTCAGTGCGAATCTTTTTTGACATAATCACCTCTTAGGTTAATTTTTCTACAACAGGTAATACTTCCGGCCAGACTGGGTGCAGCATACACCACTGGGACTGAGCATGACGGATGAAATCTTCGGTTGGTCTCAATACTCTCTCAACGTTAAGGACACTCTCTTCAACCAAATCGTTTCTTTTTTCCATTGGAATTGGATCGGTTGCATCCACAAAATAATACCCATCTTCACGCCGAACCCCACACGCCACACGTACTGTGGCATTGGTATCGAGCGCCAGGCGGGTGTAAAAAACCGGCAGTGCGGCCTCACGCCCAAAAAAGCGCGGGCGATACTTGGCATCTTCGCCCTCTGGGAGCGGGCGGTCAAGCCCGGTCACTACGCAATATCCGTCCTTCAAAGCTTTCTTTGCCTCGCGAAAGGACGAGAAGGATATCGGGTTAATGCTCATTCCTACAGCTTCGCGCATGCGATTTTGGGCTTTGTAGGCATTATTTGGTTTAGGGAAGGATAGTACATACGGTCGAACTCCCAGCCAGGTCAGCGACATCCCAAAAAGGTCAAAATTCCCCAGATGAGGACCCAACAAAATTGTAGGCACCTTTCTTTCAATGATGTCGCGCAATGTTTCTTCTGCTCTTGGAGAGAGTATGATTTTTTTTAGTCCTTCTTCCCGATGTTGATAATAATAGAAATACTCCGCCAGCGAACCCACAACGTTGTGGATAGTCTCGCGCGTAAACTGTTGCAACTGAGACTTATTCATTGATTCCCCAGATACCACCCATTGGTTAGCCATGATATGGCGGAACATCGAACTGTTGCGCCGGGATGCCAACACCGTGCCAACAATATCGGCAAGGCGATCTAAGCCCGTCAGCCTGAAATTCTTACCAAGCCACAGGCCAGCTTTGACAGCCGCTGAATCCTCAAGAAAAGCCTTAAGTCCCATGTTTTAATTAAATTGTACTCTCTAATCTTAAAAACACGTTAAGGCAGATATAGTTCTGCCGCCTGGCGTTATTGACAGCTGTTTAAGTCATGCCATCGGACGGGTTGCAAGTTTTTTGATCGCAGCAGCTGCCAGATAGCTTAGTGATGCCACTAAAATAATGACGGAACCTGCCTGCAAATTAAGCGCAAAAGACACAATCAGACCAACTGATGAAAACAGCCAACTGAGGCCAATCGAGAGCAGCATCATGCCCTTCATATCCTTCAGAAAAAGATTGGCAGTTGCCGGAGGAATAGTCAGCATCGCAATTACCATGATCAAACCCACGACCCGCATCGTCACCACTACAGTTAATCCAATCATCACCAACATCAACAGATAAAGTGCGGACACCGGCACGTTGCGCACTGTTGAGAAGGTTTCATCAAAAGAGATCGCCTGCAAACTCCGGTAGAACAGCACCACAAAGACGATCACAAGCAGTGCGACCATCGCCATCACCAACAAGTCCCCGCCAGCCACTGCCAGCAGGCTGCCAAACAGGTAACTCATCAGATCCGCCTTGAATCCCGGCGTCAGGCTGACAAAAATGATCCCGACTGCCATGCCAATCGACCACATTACTCCGATCAGCGTGTCGGAGCGAGCTTTGGTTCGCAGGTGTACTAGCCCCATGCCAAGCGCGGATAGAATGCTGAAAAGGATCGCCCCCAACATCGGGTCCTGCCCAAGATAGTAAGCCAGACCGATTCCGCCATAGGCCGCGTGCGCAATCCCGCCACCCAGAAAGACAATGCGATTCAGCACAACCAGCGTGCCGATCAATCCACAAACAACGCCTACCAGCAAGCTGGCAAAAAGCGCGTTACGCATGAAATCGTAGGCAAATATGTTTTGAATGGTGTCAATCATGGTCATCTTCTTCTTGATGAGGAGGTAAAACCCGGTGCGGCATGCCGTGTGCCACCAGATCGATCGGGCATTCATAGGCACCACTCAACATATCGCTTGTGATCTCTTTTTGTCCGTTGTAGACCAGCCGCCGGTTGACGCAGCCAATAGTTTTGACATAGGTCGAAATCGCGGTCAAATCATGCGAGATAAGCAGGATGGAAATACTCTTGTTCAGTTCAGCCAAAAGATCATACATCTGAGAACTGGAGCGGGAATCCACGCTCGAAGTCGGCTCGTCCAACAGCAGGATCTTCGGTTCCGCTGCCAGTGCCCGCGCGATCGTAACCCGCTGCCGTTGACCGCCTGAAAGTTCATTGATCGATCGCTTTGCCAGGTCCAGGACGTCCATCTGCTTGAGCGAGCGCTCAATGATTTCTCTGTCATCATCCTTTAGGTACAGACTTTGCAAAAGTTGTGGCTTTAACCTTCCCATGCTCACAACATCCCATACCCTGATCGGAAATGCCCTGTCGTTCTGC
>MTKZ01002412.1_pt3 | contig 24430 bp, 28 predicted proteins | sample 1042781 | NCBI WGS metagenome assembly MTKZ01 (sample SAMN06212207, study PRJNA360539) | anaerobic digester metagenome | biome: Wastewater treatment plant; material: sludge; isolation source: anaerobic digester fed with sludge from wastewater treatment plant | place: Denmark: WWTP Viborg ... | reverse complement strand
TGCGGTTAATAACCATAAATACCGTCATAAGAACAGCTGATAATGCGGCAGTGGCAGCGCCAAAATAAAACGGTACGTGCGAATCAACCTTGTCATATAAGGTCCCTGCTATCAGGCTTGCAGGTAAAAGAGTCAATCCAAGTAAAGCATTATAAATTCCAAGCCCCGTACCTTTTTTATTCCTGTCAGTAAGATCAGAAATAAAAGCTTTCTGAATACTGTCAGTTGCAGCTGAGTAAAGACCATAAAGTGCAAAAAGTGCAATAATTGAACCTGTTGTGGTAGTCACTCCAAATCCGTAATAAACAACAGCATATATGATGTACCCTGCAATCAGGACCTTCTCCTTGCCAAACTTGTCGGCTATTGCACCAACAGGGACCGATGTTAAAACAGATACTGTATTAGTTATAAGATAAACCATCGGGATGAATGCGATCTTGATTCCTACCTCATTGGCCTTTACCAGTAATAATGCATCGGTTGAGTTGCCCAGGGTGAATATAAATACTATCACAAGAAAGAAATAGTATTTAGCAGGGAACTCTTTAAAACGGAATTTTGTAAATAGTTCTTCCTTGCTTTTCCCGGCTTCTTTTATTCCAAAGATTATTACAAAGATCGCCAGTATTGCCGGAATTCCTGCCAGAAGAAATATCAGCCTGTAATTGCCCGGAAGAATTGAAAGCAGGATAAATGCCAGAAGCGGACCGGCAATTGCACCGGAGTTATCCATTGCTTTCTGGAATCCGAAGCTCTTCCCGCTTTCCCCGCCTTTTATTGACCCTGCTATCAGACTGTCACGGGGAGCTGTCCTGATACCCTTCCCGAACCTTTCAATGAACCTGAGCCCCAATACCTGTACCGGGGAAATGACAAAAGTATAAAGCGGAATTATCAGGGCAGAAAGACCATATCCGATCAGCATGAATGGTTTATTCTTACCAATCTTGTCGCTCCAGAATCCCGACAAGGCTTTTATAAGAGATGCCGTACTTTCAGCAATACCTTCGATCAGGGCCAGACTTGTCCTTGATGCCCCGATTGACAAGAGGAACATCGGCATTACAGAATAGACCATCTTGACAGATGTATCAGTCAGGAAACTTGTAAGCCCAGTAAACAGTATATTCCTGCTGAATCCGAAGAATGTCCTTTCTTCCTTTTTACTCAATTCCTTTGTGTTACTTTGTGATACCTTTGTGTTCCTTCGTGGTAAAAAAAATTAACCACAAAGGCGCTCATCCCGATCTATTCGGGATCACAAAGGATATGAATTATAAAAGTTAAGATTTTCAGATTATGTTAATCCCTTTTATTAAAAGAAGGGCTCTATTCGCACTTCAGGTTTTTTCTCTGAGCTTTTGATGCTTCTGCAAATGCACCGTACAATGAGTTTTTAAAAGATGCGCATGCCTCAGCATTCTGTCCTTTGCCTGCCTGGGCAACTGCCAGCTGATAATAAAACTTGGCTTTGGCTTCAGCATCACCGCTCTCAAGCGTAAGTCCTTTCTGAGCATACTCAGCACCGCTGTTAAAATTCTTCTGTTTATTATATACATCGGCAAAATAATAAAACAGATCCTTATCCTCCCCGTATTTTGCTGCTTTAGTCAGCAGTGAAAGAGCGTCATCAAGCTTTTCAGCCTGGTTTGCCTGTGATCCGGCAGCACGGAAATATTCAAGGGCCAGAGTGGATGCCTGTTTAACTTTTTCTTCTTCATTCCCTGCTTTTACTTTTTCAATGAATTTGTCTATAGTTTCCTCAAATGATGCATCATTATTCTGCCCTCTGTAAACCAATGCTTTCCCAAATATTGCTGCAGAATAATCCGGATTGATTGCCAGAACGGAGTCGAAAGCAAGTACTGCGTTATCATATTCTTTTTTGGTGAAAAAATCTGTACCCATTGAATAATACCCCTGAACCAGTAATTTACCTGCATTTTCTTTACTTGTTGTGCTTCCATATTTATCGGCCATTGCTGAAGCGACTTTTGCTGCTTTTATTATTTCAGGAGCAGGTTTCTTCTCACTTATTGCCGTTGAGGCAAGTTTTACATACAGCCCGGGCAATACCTGCGTGGCTTTTTGTTTAAGATCATTACAGGTCTCTCCTACTTTTTCGGCAAGGACAATCACATTCTCAAATGCCGGAATAGCAGCCTTTGTATCCGTCTTAGATGCCTGTACTCCTTCATTAAAAGCTTTGATAACATCGCTCCTTGTCTGTGCCCCAAGATTAATCCCTAAAATAACCGAGAGTACCATAATCCCGGAAGCTTTTCTTAAAATATTACCCATCTGTTTTAAGATTAAATTGTTAATATTTTGCTGATTAAAGATTGTAAATGTAAAAATTAATTTGATTTACAATGACAGCTGCCTGTTAAATAATTATTGAATTAAAACAGAAAACAGCCTGCTTTGTTTAATTTTAGTTTTAAAAGGGATGTTTTTATATATTTTTGAAAATATGTTTTTCCTCAGACAATGCAATGCAATGCAAAAATCAATGGAATTATTATTAATGAACATTTGTTCATTTGCATAATTTTTTTTATTTTTACTTTTTTGTTTTATAATATCAATGTGCAACAATTAACGAAATAAATCTTAGTACCAATGAAGCCAAAACTTTTCATTACGGTAATGTTAATTTTCCTGCTTTCAGGATTCGTTGCTGCCCAGACCAGGTCGGCTGATCAGAGTCAGCAAACACCCGTTCCGCCTGGCAGGGGTGCATATGTTGATGCAAACAATAATGGTGTTTGCGACTATTACGAACAACCCGGAACTGTTCCGGGATATGGCCGGAGAATGGGAAATGCCCGGGGTGGCGGATATGGCAGAGGTTTTGGAGCAGGCTACGGCAGAGGCCGTGGTGCAGGGATGGGCCGCGGCCGTGCACTTCCGGCTGGTCAGGGTCGTGGACTTGGTCCGGGTCAGGGCCGCGGAGCAGCACCCGGTGGCAGATACTTCGTCGATGAAAATAAAAACGGGGTCTGTGATGTCTACGAAAAAAGCATTCCCAAATAAGATTTGACAACTCACCGCTCACCGGTTACGGATTACCGATTACCGATTACCGATTACCGATTACCGGTTAATCTTAATAATAAAACCAGTAACAATTAATAGGCAACCAGTAACTTATATTCACCAGCCAGATCAAATACTGAATTTTTCTCTTATAATATTTTGATTTATGAGCTATTGTTCATTATCTTTGTAACGAACAATAGCTCATAAATTATGTCGCCACGCCCCACAAGGCTGAGAAAAATAAGCAACCCCCCGGTAATATCGGGCTTTAAACCTTATGGTGCTAAAGACAATCATTTTAAGGCTGATGTTTTTCTTCAACTCGAAGAATATGAAGCAATAAGGTTATGCGACTATGAAATGCTTAATCACCAGCAGGCTTCAGAGATAATGAATGTCTCCAGGCCGACACTTACACGGATCTATTCAAAGGCGAGACAAAAATTAGCTGAGGCACTTGTATCAGGTAAACAGATAATTATTGAAGGAGGAAAGATATATTTCGACAGTGAATGGTATTCTTGTAAAATATGCGGCTCATACTTTAATAATCCTGAAAAACAGAAGGAAATAACAGAGTGCCCTCTGTGCATGAGCAAGAACATTTCAACCTGCGATGATTTTAATTATGGACCTGAAGAATATATAAAACAAAAGTAATACGGAAAAGATGAAAGTAGCAATAACAAGTACAGGTAATACACTCGACAGTAAGCTTGACCAGAGGTTCGGACGCTGTATATATTTTTTGATTTATGATACTGATACAAAGGGAATGGAATTCATACCTAATCCCAATAAGGATGCACAGGAAGGAGCCGGTCCTGCTTCGGTACAGATAGTTGCTTCCCGTAATGTTAAGAAAATAATATCGGGAGAATTCGGGATTAAGATCAAATCATTGCTCGACAGCCTGAAAATTCAGATGATAGTAATTAAGGACCCCGAAAAAAATGTTGGGGAAATAATTAAAATGTTAAACCAATAAAACCCATAATTATGCCACGTAAAGATGGAACAGGACCTGAAGGAAAAGGTACAGGAACAGGCCGCGGTCTGGGGCGATGCAGAAAAAATGACGCCAATGAGAATACTGCCACACAAGGAAGAGGAAGAGGTAAAGGCCGCCAATCCGGTGCAGGCGGAGGAAAAGGCAGAGGAAGAGGAATGCAACAAGGTGCACAAAAATAAAAACAATCAATTTAATATTATGAAATCCACATCCCGCCTTAGGCGGGACAAACACAATAATATAATGATCAGCGACATGTGGGTTCCATCATGCCATTTAAATAAATTATTATATGATGAAAAAGAAGATAGCTATCCCACTGGAAAACGGGATATTATGTACTCATTTTGGTCATTGCCAGCAGTTTGCCATTATTGACACAAATGTAAATCTCATTACAGAAGAAACCCTTATCACTCCACCACCTCATGAACCGGGTTTGCTCCCCGGATGGCTCGCTGAAAAGGGTGTAACAGACGTTATAGCAGGAGGCATGGGACAAAGAGCAATTGGCCTGTTCAACCAGCAGAAAATCAATGTCTTTGTAGGTGCCCCGATAAAATCTCCAAAAGAACTGGCAAGCGACCTCCTTACTGATTCCCTGGAAGCCGGAGCAAATTATTGTGACCACTAAGAAATGTTAACTGATGATATCAGATTACAGATGCTTTTTCTGCCTTGCAAGATCTTTTGAGAAACTGCTTGAAAAAGAATCAATACCGGCTGAAGAAAAGAACAAGGCTGTTCTCGATATGACTGACCTGTATAAAGAGTATCAGAAAAAGCAACTTTCACCGGAATTTACCCGGGATCTTCATCGGATACTTAGAGGGTATACAAATAATCCTGATCCGTATAAAACGGAAAAAAGAGAAAGCAATTCTCAGGCTATTAATTTACTACCGGAAATGGAGGAGAAAATCAGGCAATCTCCTGATCCTTTCAAAACTGCTCTCAGAATTGCAATTGCAGGTAATGTAATTGATTTTGCAGCCAGCCAGGATTTCAATCTTGAAAATACAATCACCAGATGCCTGAATACTGATTTCGCAATCGATCACTCGGAACAATTAGAAAAAGCTGTAAAAAATGCTGATTCGATCCTTTACCTGGGTGATAATGCCGGAGAAATTGTCTTCGATAAATTATTTATCCGGAATATGAATCATAAAAACGTAGCATATGCAGTGAGAGGCTCACCGGTTATCAATGATGCAACAATTGAGGATGCGGAATATACAGGAATGAACGAGGTAGCTAAAGTAATTTCAAATGGCTACGACGCACCTTCGACGATTATTCAAAGATCAAGTGATGAGTTCAGAAATTATTTCTATAGCGCCGGACTGATAATTTCCAAAGGCCAGGGAAACCTTGAAGGACTTCTCGACATTAAGGATAAAAGGATCTTTTTCCTCCTTATGGTCAAATGCAATGTAATGGCAGAATTTCTCAAAGTCGAAAAAGACAGCTTCGTAGTATTTAATCCTTCGATGATGTAAATTATTGTTTTACACCACTTAAAATGATCAGCTTCGGCCCCGTACCATCAAGACGACTGGGAAAAAGCCTGGGAATCAATAATATAATTTCCCCGAAGGCATGCTCTTATGGCTGTATTTATTGCCAGGTTGGAAAAACATCCAGGAAAAGCATTAAAAGAGAAGCATTCTTCAAACCCGAGAGCATATATGATAATGTAATACAACATATCAAAAGGCTCTCGGCGGATAATTATCCGGACTACCTGACTTTTGTTTCAAACGGGGAACCCACTCTTGACATTAATCTTGGCAGTAGTATCATGTTACTGAAAGAAACAGGCATCCCTGTAGCAGTCATTACCAATGCTTCATTGCTGATATACGATTCAGTAAAAGAGGAACTTGGCCAGGCTGACTGGGTATCCCTGAAAATGGATGCCGGGACCGACAAAACCTGGAATCTGATCAACCGCCCTGTTGCAGAACTGAATTTTAAAAAGCATCTGAAAAACATTTTGCTCTTTGCAAGTAGTTATAAAGGTATTTTACGGACTGAAACCATGCTGGTCGAAGGAATCAATGACTCTGAAGAAGAACTACATATAATTGCAAAACTGATAAAAAAGATAAACCCCGGGAAAGCTTATTTGTCAGTTCCGATAAGGCCACCTGCTGAAAAAAGTGTAAAACCTCCCGATCCTGAAAAACTTAACAGAGCATGGCAGATCTTTACCGCTGAAAACATTAAAACCGAATTACTGACAGGCTTTGAAGGTTCTGATACTGGTTATATAGGAAATATTTATGAGGATATCCTGAACATAACAGCAGTTCATCCACTTAGAGAAGATACTCTGCTTAAACTGCTTGAAAAAGACAATGCTGATTACCAGGTTGTTGAGTCGTTAATCAATCAAAAGCTGATAAGACAAGCATTTTATAAAGGGAAAAAATTTTATTTAAGAGAATACCATATTAATTAATATACAATGCCTGCATTATATGAACAACTCGAAAAGGATGTCCGCTTTATAGAAGGGATGAAAGCATGTATGAACTGCGGTGTATGTACAGCAGTTTGTCCGGCTGCCGAAGTATATGACTATGACCCCCGTAAGGTGGTTAGTATGGTTCAGGAAAGGGATGAAGCCCAGCTTGAAAAGCTTCTTAAAAGTGATACCATCTGGAGGTGTGGTGAGTGTCTGTCATGCAAAACCCGCTGCCCCCGGGGAAATGTTCCCTGTTATATTATACAGGCATTAAGGGCATTATCAATAGAAACAGGATTCTTTATTGAAAGTGAACAGGGCAGAAAGCAGCTTGCAATTAAACGAACGGTAGGAGATCATATACTTAAGTACGGATACTGTATATACTTTGACGAGGTTGACCTTGAAACCTATCCTGAACAGGGGCCGGTCTGGGAGTGGATGAGAAAGAACAGGGTATCGGTCATGAAACGGCTTGGTACAAGCTACAGGGAAAACCGTTCTGGTACACTTCGCAATACAACCAGCGAATCGCTTGATGATCTGAAAAAGATCTTTGATGAAACAGGCGGGACAGACAGATTCGAAAAAATTGAGAAATACTCAGCTGCTAAAGCAAAAGAACTTGGTAAAGAATTCAGCGAAGAAAAGGATGAATACTGGAAATTCCTGTATAATGAGTAAAGCAACCTGCAACCTGCAACCTGCAACTATTCTTAAGGCAAGAAACAATTAACTGTTAAAATTATATCCCTTGAAAATACGGAAAAATGAAAACTGGGCTGCGTATCAGAAAGAAATAGCAGATGACAGATATTATTTTGCACGAAGCTGCATAAGGCAGAATATCTTCCCCGCAGCAGAAAATCTTTACATGGATATTCTCAAAAATGTTCTCGGCAGAGATGTTTTTGATGATATAAAACAAACATCCTGCACGGGAATTGCTTATCATTCCGGACTGATCCCAATGGAGACAATCATGACAGTTGTTGCGCGTCAGTTTTCCTTGATGAATGAAGCAGGATATGAAAATTTTATTGTGTCCTGCGTCACATCTTTTGGTATTTATGTAGAAATACTGGAAACATGGAAGCATTTCCCGGAAACACTTCAAAAAACCCGTGAATCGCTAAAGAAAGCAACAGGCCGGACATTTGAAATACCAAAAAACCTTGTTCACGCAAGTGATGTGATTTACAGGTTTCGCAAGGAAATATCGGAAAAGATTAAATATAAACTGATAAATGTAAATACAGGGGAACCACTTAAAGTAGTTGATCATATTGGCTGCCATTATGCCAAGATCTTTCCGGAACATGGCATCGGAGGAGCTGAATATCCGTATGTTCTGGCAGGGTTGACAGATGAATGGGGTGGCGCCCAGGTTGACTATCCTGAGAGACGTCACTGCTGCGGTTTTGGATTCAGGCAGTATCTTCTTAAATCGAACCGCGGATATTCCGTTACCAATTCCAAAAAGAAATTGGATTCAATGTTACCATATAAACCTGATCTTATTATTGCCAACTGTCCCGGCTGTACTTTTTTCCTTGATCGCTGGCAGTACGTAATTGCAGAGCAGGAAGGCATAACTTATAGTGAAAACGGCTTTGGGATCCCGGTCCTGACGTATGAAGAAATTGCCGGACTTCTTCTTGGATATGATCCCTGGGATATAGGATTACAGATCCATCAGGTAACTGTTGAACCTCTGCTCGAAAAACTTGGGATAAAATATGATCCGGCAAAAAAATATGAAGGATTCAATGGTGAAAAAATAGGCAATCCTGAAAAGCCCTTGACACTGAGATGTATATAATTTTTGTAAACATTTAAAAAGTAATTAATATAATTTAAAACAAAGAGCTAAACTAAATAAAAGAAAATAAAACATGAAAACGACAGATGTATTAGTGATCGGGGGAAGCGCTGCAGGTATGGTGGCTGCACTTACAGGCAAATCAAGCTGGCCAAAGAAAAATTTCATTCTTGTGAAGAAACAAAAAGATATGATGGTCCCATGTGGAATACCTTATATTTTCGGAACGCTTGATTGCAGTGATCAGAATTTAATGCCGGTAGATGCCATGATGGCAAAATCTGGTATAGAATCGATAGTTGGTGAGATTACAAATATCGATACAGCTTCAAAAACCGCAGATCTTGCAAGCGGAGAAAAAATCCAGTATGATAAGATTGTCCTCGCGACCGGTTCAATACCCCTGAAACCCAAATGGCTGGTAGGTGGAGACAAGGAAAACGTTTTTGTAATTCCGAAAGACAAAATCTATCTCGATGAAATAAAGAAGAAACTTGCTTCTCACAAAAAAATAGTGGTCATTGGTGCAGGTTTTATAGGAGTAGAATTCTCTGATGAACTTAATAAAAGTAAGTTTGATGTTACTCTTGTTGAAAAACTACCAGATATTTTATCACTGGCTTTCGACGCCGAACTTTCGAAAAAAATAGCAGAAATCCTTGCTCTAAGAGGAGTAAAAATAAAAACCGGAAACGGAATCAAAGAGATTCTTGGTAAAGATAAAGTAGAATCTGTTTGTCTCGAAAACGGAGAAATCATTGAAGCCGATATGGTTATATTAACAGTAGGTTATAAACCCAATGTAGAACTGGCCAGGAATTCCGGCATTTACATTGATGAGAGTGGATTTATAGCGGTTGATGAATATATGCGGACCCATGTGAAAGATATTTTTGCTGTGGGTGACTGTGCACAAAAACGTGATTTCGTGACCAGGGCCAGAGTCTCAACAATGCTTGCCTCAACTGCATGTGCCGAAGCAAGAATAGCAGGAATGAATCTGTTTAATCTTAATGTTGTAAAAACCTTCAGCGGTACAATTGCCATTTATTCCACAGCAATAGGAAACACCGGTTTCGGTACAGCAGGTGTCACTGAAGCAAGGGCTAAAGCTGAAGGAATTGATTCAATAACCGGGACATTTGAAGGTATGGACCGCCATCCTGGCAATCTCCCCGATGCACATAAGCAACTTGTAAAACTTATCGCAGCCCGCCAGTCAGGTGTAATAATAGGCGGTGAAGTTATTGGTGGTTTGAGTGCCGGGGAACTTACAAATGTGATTGGTCTTGCAATTCAGAACAGGATGTCTGTTAATTCATTGCTCACATCCCAGATTGGCACCCATCCATGCCTGACCGCTTCACCTGCCGGTTATCCCCTGATTAAAGCAGCTGAAATAATTGCAGGCAAAATGAGGAACCGTTAATGATTTCAAATTAAGAGGGTATGATTAAAATTGCAATTGCCAGCGGAAAAGGAGGAACCGGAAAAACATTCGTTGCCACAAATATCTTCTATTCGCTTGTAAACAATCAGATTGATTCAATACTGGTTGATTGCGATGCGGAAGCTCCAAATGCAATTGCATTCTTTGATGTAAAACCTGATTCATCAAATGAAGTGACCCAGCTTGTTCCGGTCATCGATAAGGAAAAATGTACTTTCTGTGGAAAATGTCATGAATATTGTAACTATAATGCAATATTTATTCTTCCCCCGTCGAAAATAATCGATGTTATTGAAGATCTCTGTCATGGCTGTGGCGCCTGCCTTGCTGCATGCGATTATGATGCCATTTCTGAAAAACCTGTTTCACTTGGGAATGTTACTTCGTATAAATATAAAACGTCGCTCTCACTTGTCGAAGCGCGCATGAATATCGGAGTAATGTCGCCTGTAAATGTTATTAAAGCTGCAATTAAACAAATCAAAGGACAGGCAGGAATTGCTATTCTTGATTCCCCTCCCGGAACATCATGCCCTTTTATTCAGACAGTTGAACAATCCGACTATGTAATACTTGTTACCGAACCAACGCCTTTCGGACTCAGTGACCTGAGACAAAGCGTTGAGATCCTCCGAACGATGCACAAAAAGTTCGGAGTCATTATCAACAGGGCAGGACTGGGAAATAACCAGGTTCAGGAATATCTTTATAATGAAAAGATCACCCTTTTTCTGGAAATCCCCTACAAAAGAGAGACAGCAGAATTATATTCCAAAGGGAAACTTGTTTCGGAGATTGATCAGTTTTTTGAAAAACAACTTCTGGCTGTTATTGAAAATATAATTAAACAGAATGGAAATAGCAACAATAAGCGGTAAAGGAGGAACTGGAAAATCGAGTCTGAGCGCCGCATTTGCAACACTGAACGGGAATGTTGTACTTGCCGATTGTGATGTCGATGCCGCGAACCTGTATTTGATTTTCAACCCGGTACAGGAGGAAGAAAATGTCTATATTTCCGGCCATAAAGCTGTAATAAATTACAATTTATGTACCGGCTGCGGTTTATGTATAAATTATTGCCGGTTTGATGCAATTTCAGATGTGAATGGCAGGGTCATAATTTCTGAAATATCATGTGACGGGTGTTTTCTTTGTTCACGTATCTGTCCCGAAAAAGCCATCAGTATGATGCCAAATGACAAAAGCAGGCTATATTCCGGATCGTTCCGTAATGGCAGAATGGTTTACGGCCGTCTTGCACCGGGGGAAGAGAATTCCGGAAAACTTGTAAACCTGGTTAGGGAAAAAGCCAGACAGACAGCAAAGGAATTTGGTCTTGAAACAATTATTCTTGACGGGCCTCCCGGAATAGGATGCCCGGTAATTTCTACGATCACGGGGGTGGATAAAGTGGTTATCGTCACCGAACCAACAATATCGGGTCTGAATGATATGCAAAGAACCGCCGGAATTGTAAAAAAATTCAACCTGCCGTCCTGTGTAATAATAAATAAATGTGATATTAATACTTCGATGAGCCGTCAGATTGAAGAATGGTGTTTTAAAAATGACATTACAATCGCCGGTCAGATTCCTTTTGACAGAATCGTTACTGAAGCTATGATTGAGGCAAAGAGTATAACGGAATTAAATCCTGAACACGAAATAAGCAATAAAATAAAAATAATATGGAAAAAAATCCTGAATCAAAAAAAATGAATGACCTGTTTGAAAAAATCCCGATGGAAGGGATAAAGCACATTATTGTTGTGGCTTCAGGCAAAGGCGGAGTAGGTAAATCAACCGTAGCTGCCAATCTTGCAATCGCATTTGCAAGAAATGGTCTTAAAACGGCATTGTTCGATGCGGATATTTTCGGACCATCTATTCCGAAAATGTTCGGTCTGGAAGATGCAAGACCAGATGTATCGGCGATCGGCGATAAAGAGATATTTTTCCCTGTAAAGAAATACGGGGTAAATATAATTTCAATAGGATTCTTTGTGGATCGCAGCCAGTCACTGATATGGAGAGGACCAATGGCCGGAAAAGCGGTTACACAACTGCTTGGCGATACACAATGGGGTGATATTGATTATATGATAATTGATTTCCCTCCGGGAACAAGCGATATACAGCTTACCACAGCCCAGAAACTTAATATTTCAGGCGCACTGATAGTTACTACACCGCAGGAAATATCGCTTAATGATGCCCGTAAGGCAGCTTCAATGTTCACTAATCCTGATCTGAATGTCCCGATACTTGGAGTTATTGAAAATATGTCGTGGTTTACTCCGGAAAAACATCCCGATGAATTCTATTATATTTTTGGAAAAGGCGGTGGTATGAAACTGGCTAAAGAATTCAATACAGATCTCCTCGGTCAGATACCACTGGTAATGGAAGTTGGTGAAGCAGCAGAACAGGGATTAAGTGTTTTCAGCCAGAAAAATAAAGCTGTAGTTACTGCTTTTGAACAGATTGCAGAAACGATAGTCGCGAAAACCGAGGCAACTGAGTAACCGGTCCTCCGGGAAGCGGATGGGAGTGTTTTCTTTTTAAGTCGGAAGTCAGAAGGTTAGAATATCACCGGTTTTTAACTGGCTGATGCTGAATGCTTTATGAAAGGCGCATAAAGCAGGAAGTTCCGTACAATGTGAAGGTAAAACATACGTAAGCTTGTTTTCTTTTATGTATTTTATTGTCTCCTGCGTCTGAACATCATTCTCTTTCAGATGGAAGCCTCCCATAATACCGTAAAGTTTGTTGATACCGCTTACTTTTCGTGAATATTCCAATGTATTTACAATTCCCGAATGCCCGCACCCTGTTACAACAAAAAGGCCTTCGGGCATTATTAATGCAAGTGCACTGTCGTCAATTACAAAATCGGGAGATCCGTCATCAAAGACGAATGAGGTTTTTTGCGATTCAAAACCTGTCAGCCGGGGAATCCCACCAAGAAAATAAATATTCTCAGTTATCTTCAGAGGTTGATCTGTGGTCTGCAGGTCAAATTTTGACGACAATTCAGTCTTTGAATTTTTTAATCCGATTGAAATATTATCCTGCCTCCTGTAACGCTTAACGAAACATCCGGGATGACAGAGAAGTTTGCCACCCGTGAGATAGCTGAGACCGTTCCCGTGATCAAAATGGCCATGACTGAGTACCGTAATATCCATATTATCCATACTGACACCCATAATTCCGGCATTCCTCAGAAAAAGATCGCTTTGCCCTGTATCAAAAAGGATCCTTTTGCCATCATATTCAATAAGATAGGATAATCCATGCGCAGCAGTAGTCCAGGTTCCTGCACAATTGTCGGTAAGTATCGATATTTTCATAATTCAAAATATTCAAAGTGACACTTTATTAAATTGATATATGTTCTGAAACAGATCAAATTTATTAATAATACCTATATTTGAACGACTTTTCTTTAAAGACACGTGAAACATAATAAAATAAATATCTCCGGAAGTTTCTTTCTTATACTGTTTCTGTGTTTTTTCGCAAGCACTACTTTCTTTGATCATACTCACCTGCATGACGGGAACATTATTGTTCATTCACATCCCTTCAAATCTGATCCGAATGGTAAGCCTGTTCATACTCACAATGATTCCGGATTCCTTCTTGTCTGCATACTTGATAACATCATTTCAGAAGCAATAATCTTTTACTTTTTAATCTCAGCAATATTACCCCTGTTACGGGAAATATTTACATCACCACATATTATTCTTCCGGCATTAAATAATCTTTCACCATACCTCCTGAGGGGCCCGCCGGCCAGGATATCTGCTTAAATATCCTTATAAATCGGATTACATAACAACAAAAGCTGAACGCAGCAAGGCCAGAGGCAATTTCCATTTTCACATTTTATTGAATATCAGATGAAACGATTAATTTTCATATTCTTACTGGTTATTATTAGTGCCTGTAACAATTCCGGGAATAACGACCCGCAGGTATCCGGCAATAGGGAAGGCAGGGGAGTGCAGCACAGGCATCGTAACAGGAGAGGTCAGGGACAGGCGGAACCTGCGAATTTAAGGATCAGAAGGGACACGATTTTCGTTCCATCAGGATCTCCCGTAAATACAAAGATAGTTTTGCATACTGTGTCATTAAATGAACAGGTGGTACAATTTACTACCATCGGAACTGTAAGACCCATCACGGGACATAAAGCAGAAATTGCGGTTCCCTTCGAAGGCCGGATTGTAAGATCATTCACAAAACTCGGGCAGAAAGTAAATCCGGGTACTCCGCTCTTTGAAATAAGTTCTTCGGATTATCTTGAATCTGTCAGGATCCTTCTTCAGGCGGAGCGCGAACGTGATCTGGCTGAAAAGAATTATTTACGGAAGAAAGAGCTGATGGAGTTCGGCATTAGTTCAAAAAAGGAATTTGATGAAGCGAAGCTCGGATTCGATCTTGCCGTCAAAGAATACCAGAAAGCCGTGGAAATATTGAAAATATACAATCTGGAACCGGATGATGCCGATCTTGCCCGTCCGCTTATAATCAGATCACCTATAAAGGGAGAGGTAGTCAAGGCTGATGTTACTGTAGGTCAGTATATTAAATCTGACTCAGAAGCGCCTGTGATAGTTGCCGACCTGAATAAAATCTGGGTAATAGCTTCTGTTAAGGAAAAAGATCTTGGCGCTGTCAGCCTTCAGGATATGGCAGAAATATTAACCGAAAGCATGCCCGGCATATCTGTCAGCGGAAAAGTTGTGTATATAGGGAATATAATGAATGAAGAAACCCGTTCGGTTGAAGTATATATTGAATGTGATAATCCGGGACAAGTGCTGAAATGCGGGATGTTCGTCTCGGCAAGGCTGTCCCATAAGCTTGACAAATCAATTATAATCCCGGCAAGTTCAGTACTTCAGGATTATGACAAGACTTACCTTTTCCTGCAAACCGGACCCGGCATATTTATCAAAAAAGAAGTTACAGTTATGTCGATGCCTGATAAAAATCTGATGGTACGCTCAGGGATAGAGCCAGGTAATATAATTGTTGCGGAAGGAGCTATTTATCTGCAGTAAATACGGGGATCATGGAAAGACTTTTCAGTTTTTTTATTAACAGGAGAGTGCTGATTGCGACCTGTTTTGTTCTTGTCGGAGCTATCGGTATATATTCATGGTTCAAACTGCCAATTGATGCTTATCCCGATATTGCAGATGTAACTGTTCAGGTCGTTACACAGGTTCCGGGACTTGCAGCCGAAGAAATTGAACAACAGATAACCATTCCTCTTGAAAGGGAACTGAATGGTTTACCGGGGCTTCAGATAATGAGAAGCAAGAATCTGTTCAGCATCTCTTCGATTTTACTCGTCTTCAGGGATGGTACAGATGATTACTGGGCCCGTCAAAGGGTTCAGGAAAGGATCAATCTTATTGAACTGCCTTTTGGAGCAATTCCGGAACTCAATCCTCTGACTTCACCAACCGGTGAGGTTTGCCGCTATATAATAGAAAGCTCAGAACGCCCGCTGCGGGAACTGACCGATTTGCAGAAATGGGTCATAATACCCAGGCTGAAACAGGTCATGGGTGTGGCCGATGTGCAGAATTTCGGGGGCATTACAACACAATATCAGATAGAGATCGACCCGCTGAAACTTGAAAAATACAATATCACTCTTGGTGAAGTTGTTGAGAGCATCAACAGTAATAATGCCAACGCAGGAGGCAGCATGCTCAACCGGGGAGATCTTACATATATTATCAGGGAAGTGGGGCTTATCAAAGACCTGGATGACCTTGGTAAAATAGTTGTGAAATCCACAGAAACAATACCCATTTTCCTGAGCGATCTGGGGACACTTAAATATGGAAATTTCGAAAGAAAAGGAGTATTCGGATACTCCGACAGGGAGAGGGAATACAGCGAAAGTGTGCAGGGAATTGTACAGCTGCTCAGGTATGAGAACCCGTCAAATGTGCTGGAAGAGGTTCACAGGGCTATTGATGAACTGAATAATGATATTCTTCCGGAAGATGTCAACATACATATATTCCTTGACAGAACCCATCTTGTAAATGCCACCCTGAATACTGTTTCACACACCCTGCTTTTCGGGGTTCTGCTTGTGATAGGTGTACTTATTATATTCCTCGGAAGCTGGCGCAGCGCACTTGTAATTGCAATAACAATTCCACTCTCGCTGCTTATTGCCTTTATTTTCATGTATTTTACAGATATCCAGGCAAATCTTCTCTCTCTTGGAGCAATTGATTTCGGGATAATAGTTGAAGGATCTATTGTAATGCTCGAGACCGTACTTAAAAAGAGAGAAGACAATCCCCTGGCGGAACTACAGAAGGAAAACATAGTAAAACGTTGCGTTGAAATGGGTAAACCAATCTTCTTTTCAATGCTTATAATTATAATGGCATATATGCCACTGTTTACATTTGAAAGGATTGAGAAAAAGATGTTTTCACCAATGGCATACACTGTTGCATTTGCCATACTGGGTGCTCTTGCGGTTGCACTTATGCTGATCCCCGGGCTTGCGTTCGCCATCTATCGTAAACCTCAGAAAGTTTATCATAATAAATGGCTTGAAAAAATTACAATCCTTTACCGCAGGTTTACCGAACGGCTTCTCGAAAAACCCAAAAAGATCTTTTTACCTTTGGGAGTTATCTTTCTGGGGACCATATTATTGTCAATAACCGTCGGAAAAGATTTCCTCCCAACCCTTGATGAAGGATCTCTCTGGCTTCAGGTACAGTTCCCTCCCGGAATAACACTCGAAAAATCAAAAGAAATGGCAGATACCCTCAGAAGCCATCTTATGAAATATGAAGAGGTACAATATGTAATGACACAGGTTGGAAGGGATGATGAGGGTACGGATCCTTTTTCCACTTCCCATGCGGAATGCGGAGTAGGGCTTATACCATACAAAGAATGGAAAAAAGGTAAAAGAAAAAATGATCTTATTAATGAACTTACAGAAGATCTGGCGAAGCTGCCGGGATATAGTGTGGGTTTCTCTCAACCTATCATCGATATGGTAATGGATCAGATAGCAGGATCTCACAGTGATCTTGCAATCAAGATATTCGGGGAAGACCAGGAAGAGGCAAGAAGAATTGCTGAAGAGATTGTTGAAGTAATAAGGGGAATAAAAGGAGCGGGAGATGTCAGCATTGAACAGGAACCTCCCCTCCCACAGTTGCAGATTGAAACAAACCGTGATAAAATGGCTTTATACGGATTGAATGTGTCGGATGTGTCGGACCTTATAGAGATCGCAATAGGAGGGAAAGCCATATCACAGGTTTTCATCGGGAACCGGGTTTATGATATAATATGCAGGTACAATGAACAATCACGCGAAACTTCCGAGAAAATAGGTTCTCTGCTTATGACCTCAGCAACCGGTGCAAGAATACCATTATCACAGATAGCAGAGATCAGAACAACCAAAGGCCCGGGAATAATCAACCGGGAGGAAAACAGCAGATTCCTTACAGTAAGGATCAACATGCGTGACCGTGATATATCCTCATTCCTTAAGGAAGCAGGTGAAGCCATAGAAAAAAACATTTCATATGACCATACAAAATTCAACCTCAAATGGAGCGGTCAGTTTGATAACCAGAAAAGAGCTTTTGCACGTCTGATACTTATTGTCCCTCTTTCCCTGGCTCTTATGTTCCTGCTCCTGTTCTGGAGCTTCGGATATTTCCGCCAGGCATGGCTTCAGCTTGCATTATTGCCATTCCCTGTATTTGGAGGAATGGTGGCACTGAATATTACAGGCATGTCATTCAATGTCTCTTCAGCTGTAGGATTTATAGCTCTCTTTGGGATCTTTACAATGAATGATGTACTGATGATCTCTCATTTCAACCACCTCAGAAAAGAGGGTGAATCACTTAAAAATGCAGTCATAAAAGGTTCAACCCACCGTTTCCGTCAGATCCTGATGACATCATCTGTAGCAATTCTCGGACTAGTTCCGGCTTCATTATCTACAAACATAGGATCCGATGTCCAGCGTCCGCTTGCTACTGTGATAGTATACGGACTAATATTCGGAACAATTATCACATTGACGGTGCTGCCGCCACTTTATTATATGATGGAAAAGAGGTATCTGAAAAAACAAGAAAACAAAACAAAGGAGATCCATGAAAAAAATCTTTAAGCCATTTATATTATCCCTGGTCATTTTTGCATCTGTCTCCCATATTGTATCATCACAAAAGCTTCCGGCTTATCTGAATGATTCCATCTCGTTACCGGAATATCTTTCAGCGGTCAGAAAAGGGAATCTGGGTTATGCTGCCGGGAAATTCGATGTGGATATGGCTGAAGCTGAACTGAAAGCCTCAAAAATATTTCCTGATCCCGAAATTTCAGTCGTTTATTCAAACAATGAAGACAGGATACTTCAGATGGGACAATCGCTGGAAGCAGGGATCAGCTACCCGGTTAGCCTGGGTAACAAACGAAGAGCCGGTATTGCTGTAGCCCGTTCACAATATGAGCTTTCAACCCTGATGCTTAATGCATATTTCCAGAATCTCAGAGCCGGAGCAGCAATAAAGTACTTCGAGGCTTTAAGATATCAGAAGATCTATCTGCTGAAAACCGAAATTTACAGACAATTGGAAAAGCTTGCAAGGGCAGACAGTCTAAGGCTTGTTGCCGGCGAGGCAACACCACTCGATGCAATGCAGTCTTCACTTGAAGCAAAATCACAACTCGCGGAAGTCTACCAGAGTAATGCGGATATGCAAAATTCATACCTGGAACTGATAAACCAGATGGGAAGAAAGTATTCCGATACTATAATTGTTCCTGCAGGCGATTTCCCTGATCAGAATCATGAGTACGATCTGAACGAACTTATTGCCGGTGCACTTGAAAACCGTTCAGAACTGCTTGCTGCATTTAAAAACAGGGAAGTTTCGGAAAATTACATGAACTTAATTAAAGCTGAGCGTGCTCCCGAATTCAATATTGAAGCAGGATATTCCTATAATTCAATCGTCAGAAATGAGATCGCACCTGCCCCGGAATATAATGGCCTGAGCGCAGGAATATCACTCCCACTTAAATTCTCCTCACTGAACAGGGGAAATATAAGTGCTGCCGATATGGCTGTTAAACAAAGCCTTACACTGTATGAGGAAATCCGGCTTCAGATAACTTCAGAAGTTATTCAGGCTTATAACAATTTTATCGCCCGGAAGAAAAAAGCTGGTCATTATAATACAGGCCTGATTGACGATGCTCTTAAAATCCTTGAGGGAAGGATCTATTCATATCAGCACGGAGAAAGCGGACTTATAGAAGTTCTTAATGCACAGAGAACATATACCGAACTTAGAATCAATTTTCTGGAAGCTTTGTTCGGCTACACTGAAGCACTTATCAGTCTCGAAAGATCTGCCGGTATCTGGAAAATATCCGATTGAGGCGTAAAGACACACTTCCATTATAGTATCAGATCCTGTATTGTTGACTATATTTGCCGGGAATCAGCATATTACATGATTTAGAAGTACTCAGGAATCGCAAAACAGTCAGATATAATTGGTCTCTGCAAATTTATAATTGCATTATTCCCGGATGAATGATAATGAAATCATAAAGTCAATCGTTCAGGGTGACAGGGATTCCTTCAGGATACTTGTTGAACGGTACCAGCAAATGGTGTTCAGAACCTGTATGGGATTTTTACATAATAAGGAAGATGCAGAGGACCTGACCCAGGATGTTTTTATTCAGGCTTATCAGTCATTGTCGCGCTTTAAAGGTGAATCTGCTTTTTCAACCTGGCTGTACAGGATCGCAGTCAATGCTTCACTTAATAAGATCAGAAAATCAAAATTAAAACTTGTTTTTGAAAGGTTTGAAAATCTTACTGGTTCTGACCGGACTGGCAGTGATACATATCCGGTCATCAAAAATGACGAGGATCCGGAAAAGATCATTATCAGGCAGGAACACTCTGAATGGCTCGGGCGTGCCCTCGATTCACTTCCTGAAAATCAGAAAACTGCTATTGTTTTAAGTAAATATGATGATCTGTCACAGAAAGAGATCGCAGAAATAATGAACACAACTGAGGGCGCAGTAGAAGCACTTTTACAACGTGCGAAAAAGAATCTTCGTGAAAAACTGTTATTTCATAAAAAACTAACGAAACCATCCGTAGGAAAAATCAGGATTTTGTTTCTAACCATATAATAGAATTTAAAATGAATTGCCAGCATTGTCAGAAAGAATTGGATGCATACCTGGAAGGAAAGCTTGATCCCGCCGGAAAAGTTCAGATTGAGGCACACCTCAGGGAATGCAGGGAATGTAATGATTTTTACAGGATCCAGAGCCTTGCCAGAAGAGTAATTGAAGCAGAAAAAGAACTGGTTGTAAATCCCTTCCTTGCAACAAGGGTAATGACTCAGATCGAAAACAGTGAGATCCAAAGAGTGACTGGATTAAAAGGATTCCTCAGACCTGCTTTTATTGCTGTATCAATGGCAGCTGCAATTTTTGCAGGTGTAATGATCGGCAGTATTCCTTTAAGGAGTCAGAATAATAAATCACTCCCTGTTGAACTTAGCCTGATAGATGATACCACACTAGAGTCAATAGACCTTCTTTCACTTGAATAATTCCAGGATCATGAAATCGGAAAACAAACATAACTGGATGATTTGGGCAATTATAGTACTGGCTCTTATGAACATCTCCACATTTGTTACCATCCTTATTCATAACAACAGGCCGGGAGAAATTACATCCAGTCAATTACCGGAACAAGGCGGGTCAGAAAGTACTTCACTCCGGTACAGCGGCAGATATTTCCGCGATCAGCTGGGTCTTAACAGAGAACAAATGTCACACTTCTCGGAATTCAATCCTGAATTCAGGAGAAATGTAAGGGATATAAACTTCAGTCTGGCAAGTTTAAGACAACGCATGATAAAGGAAATGGCAGGCGAAACAAGCGATACAATGAAATTGAATGAGCTTTCGGATTCAATAGGTCATCTCCATGCCGATCTTAAAAAGCTAACATACAAATATTATTTCGATTTCAGGAAGATCTGCAATAAAGAGCAGCAGGAAAAACTCGAACAGATGTTCGGTGAAATGTTTGCCGTTGATAATCAGCCGGGACCAGGTATGCATAGAAGTCGCTACGGCAGAGGATATGGAAGAAGGCTTTCCGATTAGTCACGAAAAACTGTTAATCTGAAGTCCCCGTGATAAAGGGATAAATTTTTATACCTGTATATAAAATTAACCAGCAACAAGCAACCAACAACCAGTAACTTGAATTATTTACTTTCCTGATATTCTTTGATAAGTGATTGGAAAATTTCCTTTACTGATGTAATTTTGGTTGCTCTGAATGCATTGCTTCCGGCAAACGCAAATCCGTTCTTAAAATTCCCCTTAAGGGCATTGATAAGAGCAATGATTATGCAATAAGGGCTTTTAGAGATATCACAGGTCCTGATACATTTAAAGGGGCATTTCAATGGTTGTTTTTTCCCTTCCTTCACCTTCCGGATGAATTCTGAAAAAATTGCCCTGCCAGGCATTCCTACAGGACTCCTGATAATTTCAATATCTTTTTCACTCGCGTTGATGTATGCCTGTTTAAAGCCGGGAGATGCATCACATTCATGGGTGGTCACAAATCTTGTTCCCATCTGGACACCAGAAGCTCCCAATTCCAAAATGTTTTTGATATCCTCGCCGGTATAGATACCACCTGCGGCGATCAGCGGAATAGTTTTATTGTATTTTTCTTCAAACATTTTCAACTCACCGGCAATTTCCGGAACCAGTTTTTCAAGTGTATAGTCTTTGTCTTCTATCTGCTCCTCCTTAAAACCCAGGTGCCCCCCTGCTTTTGGTCCTTCAACAATCACTGCATCGGGAAGGTAATCATAATTTGTCTTCCACTTCTCGCAGATTATCCTGGCAGCTCTGGCTGATGAAACAATGGGTATAAGTTTTGTTATACTGTCCTTCTTTAAAAAGGATGGCAAATCCAGCGGAAGGCCTGCTCCCGCTATAATTATATCAACTTTTTCAGAGATGGAGGTTTTTATCATATCCACAAAATTGGTCATGGCAACCATAACATTCACTCCAATTATTCCCCGTGTCTTTTCTCTGGCTTTTCTTATCTCCTCTTTAAGGCCGAGAATACTTGCTTCAAGGAAGTTCTCAGAAAAATCCCTGTATAATAGTCCCAGACCTGCACTTGATATTACACCAACCCCTCCTTCGTTAGCCACTGCTGCAGCCAAACCCGAAAGTGAAATACCCACTCCCATGCCTCCCTGTATGACCGGAACAGCAATAGCAAGATTACCTATTTTTAATCCTTTCATTTATATGTTTTTATAATTACAAAGCGGTCAAAGGTACTCCTTTATGGATTATAACAACATACATCAGGATAATTAATATTGAATCAACTCCTGAAAAATATAATTGTAAAAATATTACTACCCTGCGCAGGAAAAATAAAAGATCTGTTTCTAATCATAAAAATCAATTACTTAATTATCAGTATTAACATTTAAATTTACGATTATGAAAACAAAACTTTTTATTTCAGCGCTTGTTCTGATGTTTTCAACAGTGCTCATCAATGGCCAGGATAAATCTGCAAATCAGGATCAGCAAAATAATACAAATAACAGAGGTGTTGCATGGGTTGATGCAAACAATGATGGTATATGCGATAATTTTGAAGCCCGCAGATCATCCGGTGTCAGAGGTAAAGGACAAGGTTATATGAGAGGCGGCCGCCAGGGTCAGAGAATGGGAATGGGTCCGTGCGGTATGGGTCAGGGACGCAGACAGGGCATGAATTATGTTGATGCCAATAAGAACGGAATTTGTGATTATTGTGAAAATCCTCCCAAAAAGTAATTTCATCATCAAGGGATTCAAAACAGATTTAAAATGTTGAAAATAAAAGCCGGAAGAATTAATCTTTAGCCGGCTTTTGTTGTTTAAATATCCTTAATTTCATCCATTCTTCATCGATTCTCGTATAATATAGCCGGGAAATAAAACCATTACTAATATGAAGCTAAAGAGAAACATAGCCGTTAGCGAGTCAGGGTTCCTCTTTGATCCCACGAACGGTGAATCATATTCACTTAATGAACAGGGACTGGAAATCCTTAGCCTGATGAAAGAGGGAAGATCAAATGCCGAAATAACGGCACATATGACTGAAAACTATGATATTACTGCTGATGAGTTTGAAAAATATTATATAGATTTCATGGGATTGCTGAGACAATTTAAACTTCTTGAGGATGAGCGGTAAAAGAATGCTGACTGTAGCTGTTACAGGCCTTAATAACACTGATAATCCCGGTCCGGGAGTCCCGGTAATAAGAGCTCTCAGGGAATCCGATGAGTTTGATGTCAGGATCATTGGCCTGGCATATGAAAACCTTGAACCGGGAATATATATGCACGACCTCGTTGATAAAACATATCGTGTCCCTTATCCTTCTGAAGGTTCAGATATCCTTGTAAACAGGTTACTTGAAATAAGCAGGATTGAAAAAATCAACGTTCTTATCCCGAATTTCGATGCTGAATTGCGTGCTTTCATGAAATCAGGGAAAAAACTTGCCGGAGCAGGCATCAGTACTTTTCTTCCCGAACTCGATATTTTTGAAGAAAGGAGCAAAAACAATCTTCCTGAATTCGGGAAAAAGTATGATGTAAAGGTTCCGTCAGGAAAGCCGGTTACAAACCTGGATGAACTAAGGGATATCAAAGAAGATTTCGATTATCCGGTTGTCCTCAAAGGTAAATTCTATGATGCATATATAGCCAGTAATTTTGACCAGGCTTCAATGTATTTTCATAAGATTTCGGCAAAATGGGGCTTGCCGGTTATTATCCAGGAATATATAAGGGGGACCGAGGTAAATGTTGTGGCCCTCGGAGACGGTTACGGAAATACAATAGGAGCCGTTCCGATGAGAAAACTTTATATTACCGACAAAGGAAAAGCCTGGGCCGGAATAACGCTTGATGATGACAGAATGCTTGATCTTACCCACAGAATAATCAAATCTACACGCTGGAGAGGAGGTATGGAACTGGAACTCATCCGTTCGGATGATGATGAATTTTACCTGATAGAAATCAATCCACGTATTCCCGCATGGGTCTACCTGGCTGTAGGAGCCGGACAAAACCTTCCGGAAGCAATGGTAAAACTAGCCCTCGGAATGAATGTTAAACCTTATACTGACTATAAAAAAGGGATCATTTTCGTCAGGTACTCTTTCGATCTTATTACTGACATAAATGAATTTGAGAAATTATCAATATCAGGAATACTATAAAAATCATATTTCCAATGAAAAAGCCATTTGAAAGACCATTGATAAAAAAGATCCATGCAGGGATGCCTTCAAAATTCGGAATGAGTGTCCAGACTGATCCTGTTACCCATATTGAAAATACATCTGTTGCAGATATAGTAAAACAGTACGGATCTCCTGTTTTTGTGATTTCCGAAAAAAGTATCCGTGAAACTTTCAGGGAAGCAAAAAGAGC
>MTKZ01085267.1_pt4 | contig 24437 bp, 31 predicted proteins | sample 1042781 | NCBI WGS metagenome assembly MTKZ01 (sample SAMN06212207, study PRJNA360539) | anaerobic digester metagenome | biome: Wastewater treatment plant; material: sludge; isolation source: anaerobic digester fed with sludge from wastewater treatment plant | place: Denmark: WWTP Viborg ... | reverse complement strand
TTTTCTCTAATTCTTGGCGCACGATTTCGCTGTTTGTTTTGGTTATGGCTTCGATGGATTGTTTCTGTTCGGCTTTCAGTTCGGAGATGTTGCGACTAACGTCTAGAGAGTGAGTTATTAGCTCCTGCTGTCTTTCCCGATATTTGTCGATGATTATCATCTCAAAGGTTTTGTTGAAGGCGGTTGAGGGCTCTAGCCCTTCGATCATCTTTTTAATGTCTGCTTCAAACTTCTTTTTTGGGACGCCTAAGTATTCATGTCCGCGCGAGCAGTGATAGGGTGGAAAACCGGTTCCGGCTTTTCCTTTGGGAGAACTGCCAAGAAAGGGTTTCTTGCAGTGCGGGCAGAGAATAAATTTAAAGGGGAAGAGAGGGTTGTCTTTCATTCTTTTGAGGGTTATTTGCTCTGGTTGGCAGTCGTAGCGGGCTTCGTATTCTTGGCCTCTTTTAATGATTTTTATTTTCCCTCTATTGGCGCGGTTAAAGGTTTCTAGGTCGACTAGGCCGTCAAATTGGGCCTTGATGGGCTTGTGGTTGGTCCATTTATGGATTTTAATGCCGCAGTATATCGGATTGGTAATTTCTTGTTGGAGCTCTTTAGTAGTTAAAGGGTTGCCGCCTCTTTTGCCGATGATTTCTTGTTTTGATTTGCCCCAGCGATTCCTGACTCTAGTTTTAAAGCCCATCGCGTTGATCTTATCGGCTATTTCTTGGTCGCTGTAAGCGCCGGAAGCGCGCAGTCTAAACATCCCAATCCAGTATTTGGCTCTTTCGGGGTCAGGAACTAGGATTGATCTTTTTTTGCTCCCGAAGTAAGTCTTTTTTAGGATAAAGCCATCAGGAATGTAGCCGACGTGGTAGCCGTCTCGAGTTAAAGAAATTTGAGCGCCGATGGTTCTTGTTAATATAGCTCTAACTTCAGCACTAGCTATATCGGCCATTAGGATTTCGGCCATGCCGTTTGGCTTATGGCGACTCCAGTCGTATTCAACTCCTAGATGCTCTAGAGTGTTTTTGTTTTCTTGGATAATGCCCATACTNNGAGTGTTTTTGTTTTCTTGGATAATGCCCATACTATCAATCATTCTGATTCCGAGCTTATCGAACTTATTGCGGATGATTTCGTAAGGAGCAGCTCCGCCTCTAGTAATGCGGTCGATGTTACGGAAGATTAGGCTGTCTATTTGGTCTTTATGCTTTTCGGCAAAGGCGAGCATTTCTTCTAAAATTGGCCGTGATTCTTTACGGCCGGAGAAGTGGTCGCGAAAAACTTTTAATACTTCTTTGCCATTTCTTTCGGCATATTCCGCGCATATTTTTTCTTGAAGGTCTAAGCTTTCGCCTTCTTGGGCTTGTTTGGCCGTACTAACACGGCAGTAAATTAAGCATTTATTTTTCATATAATTTTCATTTTCATTTTAATTTTTGTTTATTTTTTCTTTATCTTTAGTTTATTTACAGGTTATAATAAAGACTTCTTATCATCAAGCAAATTAGNNATTTATTTTGCTTTTGAGGGGTCTTTTAGCTGCTTTATTTGCCCTTTTACGGCCCTCTGGCGGCGCCTTGTTATTTATCTTGGTAAAACATCATATCAAAAAGCACATCGGCCAATTTTTCTTGGCGATCCTTTAATTCCTCTATTTCCTGGGAGTCCATTTTTTCTGCTTCCTCTCCCAGAGCTTTTTTGTATTCATCCAGGGAAATCATAGGTTAGCTTTTTGATTTATTTCTTTTTCTTTTTGGTAGCAGGCTAGTAAATTCTTAAAAAGCAGGTTATAGCTTAGGCCGCTTTCCCGCTTTAAAACTTCTAAGGTTTGAACAACCTTATTGTCTAATCTAAATCCTTTAGTTTTGTAGTGTATTGTTTTCATGTTTTACTATTGTGTTACCTTAGAGCTCTGCACCCCTCCTCCTGCCGAAATCCTAGTCCTATCTTTTTTCTATTTCTGTACGGTTTTGACGGGTTTTATTGCCTTCTCCCGGAATGCTGTCCGGGTCATTTTAGCCTTATTTCGTATAGGTTTTCGGGGCCTTCGCTCTGTTTTGGTGAGTAATTTTTAGTTACCCTGCCTAAATTACTCACCAAAGCGCAACGAATGCCTTTTTTAAGAATTGAAAATGATCGATTTAAGCGTTCTAACAGCGTCTAGTAGCTGTCGAGTTGGGAGATTAAGTTCATTTTTAAAATGCTTTTGAATTAAAGTTTCGCAGCTTGGCCCATCTTCGAAAACGAAGAAAACTTGGCCGGCTTTAATTGGCTCGATTGAGCTAAGCTTCTGATTGCTGGCATAGAGAACAGAAGCTAGACTTAAATCTTTGGTCCTAAAAAGTTCGATGGTTTTAATTTTTTTGTTCATATTTATGTTCGTTATAATATTCTTCATCAGCCCAACTATTTTTTTGTTTTATGGTTTCTTCGATGAAACTGGACATAATGTCGTCTTTTAACCAGCCAACGCTATCGAAGTCGTACCAACAACGCTTTAAACGATATAACTCGAGGTCTGTTAATTCGCGCCCAATAGTTGATTCGGCGCAAGATTGAATTGATTCTTCATCGAAATTAATTTCGAAGATAATGTTTTCATACTTTTCCATAGATTTTTAATTTTAATTTATTAAACACAAACCCTTTTAAGTGTTTGCTTCTTTATTTTAAGCAATTCAATTTAGGGTCTAGAAGATGGATTTCTTATTTTTTGAATACAAAAAAATAGGCTGTTTTTAGCCTATTTTCTGTGGTTTATTAACACCCGTTAAGGACCCGTTTGTTTAATTTAGTATTTCCACCGGTATCTTTTTTCTTTTTTTTGGTTGTCTTCGGGCTTTACCTCAATAATCCCTTCGTATTTATTTTTAGTTTCTTTAGTAATCCTTTGATTTATATTTTTGATTGCTTTTCTTATGTCTTCTGCATTTTTGATTATAACAATTCCTTTTCTGATATCATCGTAACTTAGCCATTTTCTTTCACTGCCTCGATCATAAAAGAAATTAACAAGCTTACCTCTTAAGCCTCTAAATTCAATTGGATCTTGATCCTGTATTTTTAAAATTCCATCTTTTTGGAACCATTCAACAATACGGCTAGATTTTACTTCTTTGTGTTTGTTTGATTCCGCTTTTAACTTGTTTGCTCTGTCGATATTTTTTACAACCTTTTCACTTTCACGTTTTAAAATTTCGTGATTTTCTTTTATTAATCCCTTAATATTTTTATTGGTTGTCTCTTCAATTTCTTTTAAAAATATATCAATTTCAGTGCTTTTATTGGTAACCTCAAGAAATTGTTTGTTAATTTTATTTAAGAATGAATAAAGATTTTGTTTATTTTCATTCCAAGGGTAATCAATTTCAGTTAATTCGCCAGAGAGACTTTGAGATAGATATGGCGCCTCATTTTTAAATTCTTTGAATTTCGGCATTTTTAAGATCTTCTCAATTTCTCCTACAAATTCACAATAGGCCTCGTTCAATGATTTGGTCCATCCTATTTTAATCAAAGCAGGGTCTTTTATTGACTCTAGAATTTCTAGAGCTTTTTCGTAGTAAAGCTTGAGAAAAAATAAGCTAAATTTTAGCTCGTCTTCTTTAGTTGGTTTTTTCATATTCATTTTAATAAGTGTTTATTTTAATTTTATATTCACTTGAATTTTTGTTTATAATTTTATATACTTATATTAACTAATGTTAAGTCAAAAATCAAATTATGCAAACTGATAAAATGCCGGAGATATTAACGCTATCTCAGGCTTGTGAAATACTGAACTGTCATCCAAATACTCTCAGAAACTGGGAGAAAAGTGGCCTTGTTGAGTGTATTCGTTTTGGTAGTCGCAAAGATAGACGCTTTAAGAAAGATGAAATATTAAAGTTATTAAATAAAAGTATGTATGAATCAAAATAACCATCAACAAATTGTCAATTTTATATGGAGTATCGCCAACCTTTTGCGCGATGACTTTAAACGTGCGAAATATCCGGATGTTATTTTGCCCCTTACTGTTTTACGCCGTCTTGATGCTGCGCTTGAAGATACCAAAGCCGATGTTTTGGTGAAATATGAAAAATACAAAGGCAAGCTGGAAGACATGGACGGCATTTTGAAAAAAGCGAGCGGGTACAATTTTTACAATACTTCGCAATACGATTTCAAAAAACTTTTAGACGATCCGAAAAATATCGGCAAAAACCTCCGCTTGTATATCAACGCGTATAGTCCGCTCATGCGCGAAATAATTGATAAATTCAAATTCAATACGCAAATTGACGCACTCGAAGAAGCGAATCTAACATATCAGGTTATAGAAAAATTCAGCGAAGCAGATTTACACCCCAAGCGGGTGAGCAATTTGGCGATGGGTTATGTTTTTGAAGAATTAATCCGCAAATTTAACGAAGCCTCAAACGAAAATCCCGGAGAGCACTTTACTCCGCGCGAAATTATTCGTCTCATGGTCAATTTGCTGTTTTCGCCTGATTTGGAAATTTTGAAAAAGCAACGCATTATCAACGCCATTTATGATCCGGCTTGCGGAAGCGGCGGAATGCTTACCGAAGCCAAAGAATGGATTTTGGAAAGCGTGAACGATACGGCGCAAGTGGAAATGTTCGGCCAAGAAGTCAATCCGGAAACTTTTGCCGTTGCCAAATCCGACCTGCTTATCAAAGGCGAAAACNNAGGCGAAAACGCCGATAATATTAAATTTGGTTCTACACTTTCGCATGATCATCTTTTTGGCGAAACCTTTGATTATATGCTTTCCAATCCGCCTTACGGCAAGGAGTGGAAAAAGGATCAAAAAGAAATTGAGAAAGAAGCAGAGCTTGGCTTTCAAGGCCGATTCGGTGCCGGTCTTCCACGTATCAGCGATGGGCAACTTTTATTTCTGCAAACGATGCTTGCCAAAATGAAGCCGTCAAACGGTGGAAGTCGAATTGCGATTGTTATGAACGGCTCACCACTCTTCACAGGCGATGCCGGAAGTGGCGAAAGTGAAATCCGCCGTTGGATTATAGAAAACGACTGGCTGGAAACAATTATCGCTCTACCAAACCAACTATTTTATAACACTGGTATTCATACTTATATTTGGGTCTTGACTAATCGCAAAAAAGATTATCACAAAGGTAAGGTAAAACTCATCAATGCCGTTGATCTCTACGAAAAAATGCGCAAGAGCTTGGGCGACAAACGCAATGTCATTTCTGACGAGCAAATCCAAAAAATTACCGAACTTACTTTGGACGGCGAAAAGAGCAAAATCGTCAAAGTGTTTCCAAATGAATTTTTCGGCTATCGCAAAATCACAATTGAACGCCCACTCAAACTCAATTTTCAAGCCAGTGATGAGCGTTTAGAAAAACTAAAAACCGAATCCGCTTTTCAAAATCTTGCCAAAAGCAAAAAGCGCGACCCGCTTAAAAAACTGGAAGAAGAAAAAGCCGGCTTTGCACTCCAAATATCTATTCAAAAAGCACTCGGCACAATTGGCGACACAATTTATAAAAATCAAAATAAGTTTGTTGAAGTTTTGGAAGCGACTTTCAAAAAAGCCGATCTCAAACTGGACGCACCGGTCAAAAAAGCCATTCTCAAAGGACTTTCCGAACGCGACGAAACAGCTGATGTCATTACCGACAAAAAAGGCAATCAGGAGCCGGATGTAGATTTGCGCGATTATGAAAATGTCCCACTCGGCGAGGATATTAAAACTTATTTTACGCGCGAGGTTTTACCCCATGTGCCAGACGCATGGATTAGCGATGATAAAAAATATTGCGATCACAAAGACGGCAAAATTGGTAAGGTGGGCTATGAAATCAGCTTTACCCGCTATTTTTACGAATACAAACCGCTCCCTCCTCTTGATGAAATTGGCGGAGATATTAAAAAACTGGAAGATGAAATCGCCAAAATGCTAACGGATATTTAATTATGACAACCGCGACAAAATACAAAACATACTCAAAATATAAACCCTCCGGCATTGACTGGTTGGGCGATATTCCTGCGGAGTGGGAGGTTAAACGCTTGAAATATGGATTTTATTTTACTAAAGGTAAAAACGCCGCACTTTATACTGCGGAATATAACGCCGAACATGCTGGAGATTATCCTGTTTATAGTGGACAAACGGAAGGCGAAGGAGTAATGGGGTCAATTGACTCTTACGATTATGCTTTTGAGAGAGTTATCTTTACAACTACAGTCGGGGCAAAAGTTATGACACCTTTGCTTTTGTCTGGGAAATTTAGTCTTTCACAAAATTGTCTTTTGATGATTAAATCTTCAAAACAAGTTTATGAAAAATATTTTTATTATCAGCTATTCCCATTATTTAATCGAGAAAAAAGTTTAGTTCCTTCACACATGCAACCGTCCTTGAGGTTTTCCGATCTTAATACTTTTAATGTTGCTTATCCTGAAATAACAGAACAGAAAGAAATTGCTGATTTTCTAGATCACGAAACGGCGAAGATTGATGAGATGGTGGCGAAAAAGCAAAAGATGATTGATTTGCTCAAAGAAAAACGCCAAGCGCTCATTACCCACGCCGTCACCAAAGGCCTCGACCCGAAAGCAAAAATGAAACCCTCCGGCATTGACTGGCTGGGAGATATTCCTGCTGGGTGGGAAGTTAAAGATTTAAAATATTTACTTGATAGAAACGATGGAGGTGTATGGGGTGAAGATTTTGATGATGAAGGGACTCCTGTCCTTCGGTCTACAGAAATTGATATTAGTGGTGAATGGAGATTGGATGAATTTGCGAAAAGAAAACTTACTCCACAGGAAAAACAGAAAGCATTGCTAAAAGAAGGTGATCTACTCATCACTAAATCAAGTGGTAGCGAATTACATATTGGGAAAACCGCTTTGGTCAATAAAGAAATTGATGAGTTGGAGTGCTGTTTTTCAAACTTTATGCAAAGACTGCGCCCGAACAAAGGTGTTTCCTCGAAATTGCTATTTTATTTTTTTAATTCATATATCGCACGAGAGCAGTATAACTACTTTAGCCAGAGTACAACTGGATTAGCGAATTTGAGTGAAGGTTTGTTTGGACAAATCATTTTTGTAAAAATCCCTGAAAGTGAACAAAAACAAATTGTCACTTTTCTCGAACGCGAGACAGCGAAGATTGATGGGATGATGAAAAAAGTAGAAATGCAGATTGAAAAATTGCAAGAATACCGACAGGCGCTTATTACTAATGCCGTGACTGGTAAAATTAAAGTATAAATTTATGAATAATATTTGGTTTTTTGATAGATACGGGGCAGCCCGAATAATCCTTGATGATCAAGGCAGATTTTATGATTGGCATGGTCACAATCTTGGATACGTAAAAGACAACCAATATATTTATAATTATCGTGGCAAACACTGTGGCTGGATTGAGGGATATGTGATTAGGGACTTATACGGCAATACAGCTGGTTTTTCTCAATATTCAAATGATTTTCCTTCACCGATTTTTCCAATTCCGCAAATACTGCCTATTCCAGCTATTCCGCAAATACCGCCTATTCCAGCTATTCCGCAAATACCGAATATCAAACCGATAAAATCATTTGGTTGGTCGCCAATATCATTAACTGATCTTTTTAACTGATATGGCGAAGAATAAATCACAAAACACACTGACAAAGAAAGAGCAGTCAACCACGACGGCATATAAATTGATGTCTGAAAAAATAAATAATTTAGAAGCATCTTTGAAAAAGACGCAGGATGAAGCAGAAAAGATACGCACGGAAAAATATGAAATTGAAAAAAGAAATGTTATTTTGGAAGAAAAGCTAAAAAATTATTGGCTAATCACTTTTTTTGAATTTATATCATCCGCGGGTTTTGGTTTTGCAGTCGGCGTTATCCCTACACAAAATTGGACGTTAGCTCTATCGGTTGGGATGCCATCTTTAATAATTTATATTGTTTGTCTATATTTAACGAAAAAATAATATGATTGATACATCAGAAAAATCATTTGAAGAACATATTGAAGCGGTTTTGACTGCTTCCGGCTATCGTGCGCGCGAGCCGAAAAATTATAACACCGAATCTTGCATGGACGAGGAAATGCTTTTTGAATTTATCTACGCCACCCAGCCAAAAGAATGGGAGAAACTCAAAGAACAACATGGCGAAGAAGTAAAAGCAAAATTTGTTTATCGCCTTAAAACTGAGATTGAATCGCGCGGTCTTTTGGATGTTCTTCGCAAGGGTTTTGCTGATTATGGTTCGCGTTTTCAACTAGTGTATTTTGCACCCGAAAGCACCTTGAATCCGGAACACGCACTTTTACATCAGAACAATATTTTTTCCATAATGCGACAGGTAAAGTTTAGCCAAAAAGATGGCAAGTCGCTTGATGCAGTAATTTTCTTGAATGGCTTGCCAATTTCCACACTGGAGCTGAAAAATTATTTGACCGGACAAAACGTGCAAGACGCGATCAAGCAATATCGCTATGACCGCGATCCACGGGAAGCGTTATTTGCTTTCAAGCGTTGCTTAGTGCATTTTGCCGTGGATAATGATCTTGTGTATATGACCACGCGTTTGGCTGGCAAATCCACTTTCTTTTTGCCGTTTAACAAGGGTTTTGAAAATGGTGCTGGTAATCCGTTGAATCCGAGCGGGTTCAAGAGCGCGTATTTATGGGAAGAAGTATTGCAGAAAAATAGCTTGCTCCAGATCATTGCCGAATTTATGCTTGTGTCCATTGAAAAAACAACGGACGAGGAAGGTAATCAAAAAGAAAAAGAGACGCTCATTTTTCCGCGTTATCATCAGTTGGACGCGGTGCGAAAAATGGTGGGTCACGCGCGAGAGCATGGAGCCGGCCAGCAATATCTCATTCAACATAGCGCCGGAAGTGGAAAAACAAAAACAATTTCATGGCTTGCTCATAAACTGTCCAGTCTGCATGATTACAATGACCAGAAAATTTTTGATACAGCGATCGTTATCTCCGATCGACGCGTGATTGATAAACAGCTCCGCGATGAAGTTCGGCAATTCGCGCAAGTGGAAGGCGTAGTGGCAGCGATTGACGAACATTCAAAACAACTTAAAGAAGCGCTGGAATCAGGCAAAAAAATCATTGTTTCTACTTTGCATAAATTTCCTTACATTGTGGATGAACTTACAAAGCAAGGAGACAAAAAATTTGCCGTTATTATTGACGAGGCACATTCTTCGCAATCAGGTGAAAGTACAAAAAGTTTAAAAAAAGCCCTCGGCTCACTGGAAGAAGCCGAAACAGAAAATGAGAATGAGGAAGAATTAACAAGCGAAGACGCTATTTTGGCGGAATTATCAAGTCGAGGAAGACAAGAAAATATCAGTTTTTTTGCTTTCACTGCTACTCCGAAAGATAAAACGATGCAACTTTTTGGAACCAAAAAAGCTGATGGCACTTTTGAGCCGTTTCACTTGTATTCAATGCGACAAGCAATTGAAGAAGGTTTTATTTTAGATGTGCTCAAAAATTACACGACTTTTCAGACTTACTTTAATTTAATCAAAAAAACCGAAGAAGATCCGCAATATGAAAAGAAAAAAGGCATCGCACTGTTGAAAGGATATGTGGAATTACATGACCATGCTATTGGCAAAAAGACAGAATTGATTATTGAGCATTATTTATCGCACACTACGCGCAAAATTGACGGCTATGCTAAAGCGATGATTGTTTCCCGCTCTCGTTTGCACGCTGTCCGCTACAAGCTTGCTTTTGACCAATATATTAAAGAGCACAAATATCCAATTAAAACTTTGGTAGCATTTTCTGGCACGGTAACTGACGGTGGAAAAGAGTATACCGAAGCCGGCATGAATGGACTGCGAAGCGACAAACTTACCGCTGACACTTTTAAATTGCCGGAATTTAAAATTTTGATTGTCGCGAATAAATTCCAGACTGGATTTGATCAACCGTTATTACACACAATGTATGTTGATAAAAAATTGGGTGGCGTTATGGCTGTTCAAACTTTAAGCAGACTCAATCGCACAACAAAAGGCAAAGAAGACACTATGGTTTTGGATTTTGCCAATTGTGAAGAGGAAATACAAAAAGCATTTCAACCATATTATGACAAAGCGATTTTGACCAAAGCAACCGATCCGAATAAGCTTTATGACTTAGAGCGAAATTTGCTTGATTTCAACATTTTTATTAAAGACGATGTTGAAAATTTTGCAAAAGTATTCTTCAAGTACGGGGCGACGCAAGAGAAATTACATCCGCTTTTGGATCCGATTGTTGAAGAATACTTGAAGCGCGAGAAAAAAGAAAAAATTGATTTTCGTGATCAATTAAAAAATTATGTTCGCATGTATGCCTTCTTGTCACAGATTGTTTCATTTAAGGATGTGAACTTGGAAAAGCTCTATGCGTTTTTGCGAATGCTTGGGCGTAAATTGCCTGCCGAAAAAGAAAGATTGCCGATTGAGATTACCGACAATGTTAACATGGATACTTATCGAATCCAGCAAATATCTAGTGGAAATATTGAGTTGGAAAAAAAGACTGGCGAATTGAAGCCGATCGAAGGTTTGGGAACTGGCAAAGGCGTGGGCGAAGAAAAAGAATTTTTGTCTCGCATAATTAATGAAGTAAACGAACGATTTGGTACCGACTTTACCGAAGGCGACAAAGTATTCTTCGCTGAATTACAGACTAGATTGTCTGGAAACGAAACATTGAGTCAAAGTGCCAAGACAAACACTAAAGAAGCGCTCAAGCTTGTATTTGCGCATATTTTTGAAGATCAGCTGCATACTATGGTTGAATCAAATTTTGATATTTACAAAAAAATTGTTGAAAATACAGAATTCGGAAAGTTTGTGAAAGAAAAAATATTTGAAGAAGTTTATGAAAAATTAAAATAATATGAATACCTTCAAACAATCTGCTATTGAAATATTAAAAAAATCTAAAGAACCTTTACATTATAGCGAAATAACTCGATTGGCTTTAGAGTCCGGACTTTTAGAAACTGAGGGCGCAACTCCTGAGGCCACGATGAATGCGCAGATTGTTGTAGATATTAAACATAAAGGACAGGGATCAGATTTTATTAGAACTGCACCAGGAACCTTTGCGCTTAATCCTAATAAGAAACAAATTAAAGAAACTCCAAAAATTAAAGAAGCAGAGAAGGAGGAGGAAGAGAAGATTGTTATTGAGGGCGGATTTACTGGCAAGGGAGGAGAACATCTTGTTTGTTCAGAGCTGCTTTTTCGCGGTTTTAACGCTAGTATTATGAGCGTTGATGTCGGGATAGACATTGTGGCTGTTAAGGAAAACCAGCTGTTTGGAATACAGGTTAAAACATCAAATCTTAATCGCTTTGATACTTACGTATTTGATATTCGAAAAGTTTCTTTTGAGCGGCATAGTAATGGCAATGTTTATTATATTTTTGTCCTTCATGGAGAAAAGAAAAATAACTTTTTAATTCTACCTTTTCATGAAGTTGAAAAGAAAATCCATGAAAAAGCTATTCTTGAGATTATGGGAGGAAAAAGACTTAGGGTGAATATTAAGTTTAGAAATGATAAAGTATATATTGGAAATATGAATCACGAGATGGGCTATTTTCTTGATAACTGGGGATTGATTAAGTAATGCATTTATTTATGAAAGATGATGAAATAATAAATAAGTTAATGGATCTGCGCGCAGATAATATCCGTCAGGAAAGAGAGTTGTTTAAGCATATCGCAATTCTTTCCTCGGCTATTATTGGTGTTTTTGCATTTTCTGGTAATCAAGATTTAAGCTGGCTTTCAAAAATTGGTGTCGTTGGTTTGTTTGTCGTGATTATTTTATCAGTTTTTCTTTTATTTTTTGTTTTAACTCTTGAAAGAATAAGATCAGTTAAGGCTCAGGAAATGGTTAGCGATGTTAAAAGATTAAAAAACGAAGCTTACTTAAAAGCTGGAGCGAAGTTATTTACAGATAAAAATCTTCTTCTATTTTTTAATAATTTATTCAAAGGCAAAATCACCATGAAGGACATTAGCAGGACGGTGCCTATTTTTTCTCAGTCATGGAAAGAGCTTGTTCTGTGTGATGAGATCATACTCAAAAAGAAAGAAGAGTTAAATAATAAAAAGGATAAGCGTAAAGATGTTTATTATAGAATTTTTTCAGTGATTGGTATTTTTATTTTTATAGCTTCCTTGGGGCTAATAATATTTGATGTTTTAAGATTTTAATTTTTGATTTATGATAGGTATTTACATTCTTTTAGGGATAATAGCCGTTGGAGTATTACTGGCCAGTGAGAGCGGTCAAAAACTTTTGTTTTGGATCACGGCGGTTCTTATTGTTGTCGGTTTAGGGTATTTATCTTTTTGGATAATTATTTTTGTGATTAATAGTGAAGTTGTGCATAAAACATTTGGGTATATTTTAGGTATTTTTTTGATCGGTATTATTTGGGCTATTCTTTCTTATACAGCAACTCAGTTGTCTGGATTTATAAAAAGAAAAATAAAATAATTAAATAAAGGTTAATTTTTTTTAAATTTGACTTTTCCCCTATTTCTGCTATAATATAAATATCCTTAACAAACATAACTCTAGCGCTGAGTCTAAATCGCGCCATTTATTTCTTCCGCCTTGAGCGGATAGGCAAGCTGGGAAATCTGCGGCAAGCCAGATGGAATAATTGACTGATCGCTGAAGGCGGTTGGGAGATTTCAATCTAAAAGGTAGTAATATCTTTTAATGAAATCTCTTAGCCGCTTTTTTTGTTTGTTGAGCTAGAAAGAGAGGTGAGAAATATGAAAAAACAAACTAGTTTAGAAGAAAAGATGCAAAAACATTGTTTTCAGATTTATTGGAAAATAAATGATATTGAAGAAAACATAATGTTTATGGCCGCTAAACTCAATGATCAAAGCATATCCGAAGACTTAGAAAGACAAGCTCGTGATGTATTAGGAGGATTTATTGTCATCACTACTATCCTTAGAAGTGCATCTTTAGACTTTGCAGAAAGATTTGCTATTTTTATCATGGACCCTGGACAAGATAGAGTCGAAATCCCAAAATATGATACCGGTGATTTAGTGCAAATGATAAGCGACAATCTAAACAATCAAGCTATTAAGTTTAATGAATTTATTGACGTTTTAGCTAAAAAGTATGAGAATAAAGAAATAGATGGTGGCATGATTGTTTTATTCTGTGAATCTGGCGGAAATATCATGAAGGATAAAAGAGGTATCGTTAACTCTTTAAGATTCTTAGCTAATAATTATAATAAATACCAATATGAAATTAACTCAAAAAATACAACAAGCAATTAATTTAGCTAGCCGCCTTCATTTAGGTCAGGTTAGAAAAGGAGATTCGGGCTTGCCTTATATTAGCCANNCTTATATTAGCCATCCATTTTCGGTAGCCTGGATATTGAGTAATTATACTGAAGATGAAGATATTATTGTTGCTGGGATATTGCACGATGTTTTAGAAGATGTCAAAGGCTACTACTACGATGATATGGTAAGAGATTTTGGTGAGAGGGTTGCTCAGATAGTTAAAGGCGTTAGTGAAGATAAAGACCCTAATATTGAAAGTGATGAAAAAGCTACCTGGGAAGAGAGAAAGTCTAAATATTTAGCTAATTTAAAAAATGATAGCGATGAAGCTTTGATGGTTTGTGCGGCTGATAAAATTCACAATCTTCAGTCGATGATTAGCGCTTATCAAGAGAAGGGAGATGCTTTATGGGATAATTTTAACTCTCCAAAAGAGAAGAAACTTTGGCTTTATCAGGAGATTTTAAAGTTTATGAAAGGAAGACTTAATAATCCGATAGTTGATGAATTAGAGGAGGTTTATATCCAAGCGGAGAAGTCTTTACTCTAATACTACTTAAGTTCTATTCCTATAAACCATTAAGTCCCTTGAATTTAAACAAAATTAACTAGCTCCCGGACATCCCTCCATTTTATCACTGCGTTTTTAATGGTGTTCCAGTCGAGCGATGTCGCCCGTGCAAACACAAAAACTGCTTATTTGGGAGCAGTTTTTTGTTAGGGGAGACGAGAAATGGAACTAGTGTTATAATATTATTGCAATTATAATTCTATGATTACTATTCAGAAACCAAATAAAGAAGACGTTAAGGATATTCAGCAAGTTTTTTATAAAACTTGGCTGGCTACATATCCAAACTCAGATATTGGAATTACAGTTGAAGACATAGAAGAAAGATTTAAAAATAGATTTTCAGAAAAAGCAATCCAAAAAAGATTGGATGATATTTCAAATAAAAATTGTGATAAACTTTTTTTAGTGGCCAAGAATAACAATGAGGTTGTTGGAGTTTGCAGGGTGATAAAAGAAGACAAATTAAATAAGTTAGAGGCAATATATGTCTTGCCAGAATTTCAAGGCCAGGGTATTGGAAAAATGTTTTGGATAGAAGCTTTAAAATTTTGGAATAATGATAAAATTATAATTGTTCAGGTTGCTTCATATAACTCAAATGCAATTCGCTTTTATGAAAGACTAGGTTTTGTGGACACTGGTAAGCGTTTTACGGATGAAAATTTAAAAATGCCAGTTAGTGGGATATTAATACCTGAGATGGAATTAGTTATTATTAGATAGTATTTTAAGTGAGGTTTGGAATATAAATATATTCATTACAATTCATAAAATAAGTTCTAATGTTCTCTACGACCCCGTGCTTTAATAAAATCGTGTAAATAGACCCGGGTATCGGGTCTATTTTGCTATGGGAATCAAGACTAAAGCATGATATAATCACCACATTATATCTGTTTATACTTATGGAAAAATTGGATTTCTTACAGCCGCATAGTCAAGAAGTCGCCCAAGCTATTGAGAAAAAGATGGATGATTTTTTTGATCAGTTAATGCCAAAAAACTCTAATGATGTTATCAAAATTAGTGCGGATAAAGTCAAGAATTTAGAGACCGAAGGCATTAGATTAGAGGCTTTCTTAGATTATATCTGCGCCAAGCATGGCTATTTAATGCATGGCTCAATAACCGAGATTAAGGATAACTATTTAAAATCTCAATTTGGCAATGTTTTTGCTTCAGACAGATCGGCTATTGCCATCATGCGTTCAATCTATTCTAATCGTAACGTCAATTTAGAGTATCCTTATCAATATGATGATCAGCATCCATTAAAGCTAGTGGTGCATACTCCAGAGGACGGTCGGTATATTAGCCAAGACAATGGCTTTATTTATTTAGTGAAAAAAGACGGTTTTTTTAATGAGCCTGCTGGGTCTTGGCAGTTTGTCAGTCAATCGTCCGAGGTTAATTATTTTATAGTTGTAGAAACTAAAAAGGCCGACTTTAATCATCCGGTAGAAGTTAAAAATGATTTGGGTAAAGAATAGTTAAACAGGAGTGTCTTAATATTTTTAAATTATGCTAAAAAATATCAACCAGTCATTTTATTTTGGTTTTGCCTGTTAGTTTTGGCGCTCATTAACGCGACTATTAGGGAAACAACCTACAAACCGCTACTAGAGCCGTATATCGGCTTTTGGGCCCATCAATTAAGCAGTCTGTCGGGAATTGCTTTATTCTTTGTCGCCATTTATCTTTTTCTGCGTCGTCAGCGGCGAAATTATACCGCCAAAGAACTGTGGATAATTGGGTCAATCTGGACTGGCATGACTCTATCATTATGTTAAGTTATTGACCAACAACTTAACATAGAGTAAACTACTACTAGAGCAATTAAATATAATAATTATGTCAAATCAGAATAAAGAATATATTACTGTAGCCGAATTAGCCAAGCTGTTGAATATTAGCCGGGTGGCTGTTTTCTATAAAATAAAGAAGCAACAGATTAAGGCTGAAAAAATCGGCAAGACTTATTTTATCCCCCGCGAATCTATCTCGGGGTTAAGCCATACGGCCATGACTAGCCAATCGGCCCGTGATATTGAGCGGGGGGTTAGAATGGTCCTTCGAGAATATGGTGAAACCCTTAAATTATTGGGGCGGGAATAAAGTATGCGTTTGAAGCCGATTACAATTGAAGAAATTAAGCATATTACCCACACTCTGGCCACAGAAACCATGAGCTGGGATGAGCCGATTCCGGAATTTGATTCTAGATACCCGGAGAAGCTGGAAAGTTGTGTCATTACGCCGTTTCAAACCTTTGATCGCAAATTATTATTTCATGGCCTAGTGGAAAAAGCGGCGATTTTATTTTACTTGATTATCAAAGACCATCCTTTTCAGAATGGCAATAAGCGCTTAGCCGTGACTATACTATTGGTTTTTTTGTTTATCAACGGCTATTGGATTAAAATGGACGCTCAGACGCTTTACAACCGAGCCGTTTGGGTGGCCAGCAGTCCGCCCGATGCCAAAGAAGAAGCCGTTCAATATATTGAGCGATTTATCAAGAGTTCATTAATTAAAATAACCAAAAATTAATCATAAACTTATGACTGCCAATTTCTTTAAGCTTGATGGTATTCCTGATCGGCCGGAAAGACCAAAGTCTTGTCCGCCTCTTTACCAGGTTAAAATACCTTTAGATCAGTGGAATGTTGTCCGCGATCGCTTTCGGTCCGATTATGGTTTTGATTTGCCTGATGAAGGTGAGTTTAGTCTGGGCAGTGAGCGTAACGATATTGATGTCAGTCTTTATAGCGACCATGAGTTTCAAGGCAAGATTGTTAAGATTGATGGTCAAGTTGAAGTGCTTTTTGATGAGGCTGCCTACTCCAATGATGGCGAGTGGTATTTTGCCGAAACTTTTCAAGATCTTGGCTATTCTATTGAGAAGATTGAAGAATAAATTAAATATTTATGAAACCAACCAATCTAATTAAAGCCGGTCTGCTTAATGCTTTTTGGACTGTTGCCTATATTTCATTACTTACTTTGGTGATGTCTAGCGGCCAAAAGATTTTTGGCAGCGGCGCCGATAGCATTATTGCTCCAGTGGCGTTCTTGCTAATGTTCGTTATCTCGGCCGCCGTGACCGGCTATTTGATTATCGGCCGGCCGGCCCTGCTCTATTTAGATAACCATAAACAGGAGGCCTTAAAGCTATTTAAATTCACTTTGTTGTTTTTGCTATTATTTGCTTTAGTCGCCTTTGTTTTGAATTTTCTCGTTAGATAAATTAATCAGATTAAAAAATAACCCATCGCCAGACGACGATGGGTAGGTTCTTGCAAGTTTGTTTAGTAGTAGGTGATGTTCACCTCTACTTTTTTAATCCTTTGGGCGATGGCCCTAATCCAGGCCTCGCCTCTTCTGAAATCGCCACGTTGCCGATCATTCTCGGCCACCTCAATGGTCAGCAGATGGATTGGCTGCAGTCCTGTGGCGGCTAGATTAGCCAGTATGTCCCTGGGGGCGACCAGGGCAATTTCATCGTATTTGCCCTGCTTATACCAGCGCATGATCTCGCTGGCGTCTTCAAACCGCTGGCCTTCTAGAGTGATTAAACAGTCACCGCCGCACTCTTTTTTGATAATTTCAAACTGCTGGTAACTGGGGTAGTGCCGGGAAATCACCAACACTCTTTTTCTTTTTGGCTCATCTAATTCAATTGTCATCCTTTCCTCCTATTTTCAGAGCTTTTGCCCCTATCTTGCCATAATTTAGCAATAAGTCAAGATACTGTGGCTAATTAAAATAATAGGCTTAAAGTTGTTGTAGTTATTTGCTATAATCTTTATATATGCAAATTGAATACGAAGCCACTTTTATCAATGTGGACAAAGACGAGGTTCGCCAGCGTTTAACCGCGGCCGGCGCTGTGCTGGTTAGGCCAGAATTTTTGCAGCGGCGGATTATTTTTGATTTGCCGCCGGGGAAGCAAGATCCTAGTCGCTGGCTACGAGTCCGCGATGAGGGCGACCGGATTACCTTGAGTCTGAAAGTGGTTGATGGCGATCGGATTGAGAATCAGCAAGAATTGTGCTTAACAGTCAATAATATGGATGCTGCTGCCGAATTATTAACCGTCATCGGTTGTCGGACTAAGGCCTATCAGGAAACCAAGCGCGAGCTTTGGCAATTGAATGATGTGGAAATAACCATTGATGAATGGCCCCATTTAGAACCGTTTGTTGAGGTGGAGGGACAGTCAGAAGCGGCGGTTCAAAAAGTCAGCCGTCACATTGGTTTTGATTATTCCCAAGCTTTATTCTGCGCTGTGGATCGGCTTTATCAATTAAAATATGGTATTGCTAAGGAAGTGATTAATTATCAGACGCCGCGTTTGGTTTTTGATCAAACCAATCCATTTGTCGCTTAGTTTGATTTTATGCTATATTAAAATTAGTTTTAATTTTTTATTAAATATTATGAAAAAGTTGTTAATTCTACCTCTATTGCTAACAGTTCTGTTAGCTGGCGGTTGTTCATTGATTAATCAATCAAAAGTGCCAGTTGATAATAATTCGGCAGCACTTGAGCCAGTTGGAGAAATTATACCAGAGCCAGTGCCTGAGCCATTACCAGTGTCTGATGTTTCTGATCAACCATTGCCGATTTCTGAGACAATGCCTGACAATCCGGTTGATCCGGCCGTGGCCTGCACCATGGACGCCCAGATTTGCCCCGATGGCTCGGCGGTCGGTCGCGTAGCGCCAGATTGCCAGTTTGCCCCTTGCCCGGGCCAGTAAATCATTATTCTTTTAAAAAAGAAGCCCCGCCACTAGGTGACGGGCTTTTTGTTTTTTATTTATGCGCTTTTTTTATTTAAGAAGTGCCAATAAAACACCAGCCGCCATAGCTGAACCAATTACCCCGGCTACATTGGGGCCCATGGCATGCATCAGCAGGAAGTTGCAGGGGTCAGCTTTCTGTCCCTCCAAATGAGCGACGCGAGCGGCCATCGGCACTGCTGACACTCCAGCCGCCCCGATCAACGGATTACTCGGGTTATTGGGCCGGAAGACATTGATTAGCTTGGCCATCAAGACACCACCGGCTGTGGCGGTGGCAAAGGCGAAGATGCCCATAACCAAAATAGTCACCGTTTTGAAGGTGAGAAATGTTTCACCGGTCAAACGGCCACCAACTGATAATCCCACCATAATGGTACAGAGATTAAGCAGCTCATTCTGGCTGGCTTTGACTAGTCGGTCGCAGACCTTTGACTCCTTAAGGAAGTTGCCAAACATCAGGGCGCCGACCAGCGGGGCGGCATCGGGAATTAGTAGTCCAGTGACGAGTGTCGTGGCTACTGGAAAGATGAGCTTGGTCGTTTGACTAAGCTCACGACCGTCATGCATGACGATCTTTCTTTCCTTTTCTGATGTCAGTAATCGCATTATCGGCGGTTGGATAATCGGCACCAGCGCCATATAACTATAGGCGACCACTGCCACGCTGGAAATCATCTGCGGTGCTAGTCTTGAAGCCAGATAGATGGTTGTTGGACCATCAGCTCCGCCAATAATTCCGATGGAGGCCGCCTCCTGTAGACTGAACTGCAAACCAGGAATTAATTTGCCAACCAGCAGGCATAGGCCGATGGTTAGAAATATTCCGATTTGTGCCGCCAACCCCAGAATACCGGTAATAGGATGAGCAATCTATGGGCTGAAATCAGTCCAAGCGCCGATACCGATAAAGATTAAAATCGGGAACAAGCCGCTCTTGATCCCAAAAGCGTAAATTATTCCCAAAAAACCGGTAGTTTCGCTGATGCCGGCCATTGGTATATTGGCCAGGATGCAACCGAAGCCGATCGGTACTAATAGCAGCGGTTCGTATTTCTTGTGAACCGCCAGATAAAGTAGAACCACGCCAACGACGAGCATGACAATTTCTTGCCTGCTAATAGAGAGAAAACCTAGCATTTTGACTCCTTTTATTCTAGTATTTTTTTTGTTAAAATTACTGCCTGTGTCTTAGCATAAATTTGACTTAGCGTCAATTGGCAGTAGTTTGACAAAATTTAATTAATCCAGTAATTTTTAGCCAGCACATCTAATAATAAAAAAAGGAGGGATCATGTATCCCATAAAAAGCCATGCCTTTAATTTTCCGGATTTATCGTCTGGGGAATTACCGCTAATCGTTGCTGATGGCAGCGGAGTCTTAAAAGTTCTTAGGAACCAAGAGCCTGTCTGGCTCAACGGTCAAGTTGTTGAGTTGATCATGACTCGTCGGCAGAAGATTATGGGAGTTGTCCTTGGTTATCAAGTTGAGAATGACCTGGAAAGAAAGCGGCATCTAAACAGTCGTCATGCCAATTGGCTGCTAACTAATCAGGATCAAATTCCCATTGATTGGCAGCAGTATCGGATTTTCTTTTGGGGTAACCTTTTTGAGGGAGAACAGAAGATGCCCTATGTTCGTTTTATTGAGCATATCGGTCGCCATTGGCAGGATGGCTATGAACCTCTGCACGCCGGCTTAACTCAAAAATGTTTGGCCGCCTGTGCCAAGTAAAAAACGATTTACCCTCTCATCGGCTTATAGCTGGTGAGGGGGTCTATTTATTTTTGGAAGATTTTTTAATAATTTGCGTAGTAATTAATGTGGCCACTTAATTGCTTATTAATTAAATCAATAATTTATGAACAAAAAGCTTGCTTTATTAAGTCTAACCGCTCTAACGGCCTTGGCCGTGACTGGCGGCACAGCTTTGGCAGCGACCAATTTTCGAGCTAATCAATCATCTGATCAAGCTAAGATTGGTAAAATGAATCGTCAGCGACCAGCTGAACTGACTGAAGCGCAGCGAGCGGAAATAAAGGCTCAAATGGCGGTCAAACAAACTGAAATGAAAGCCAAATTTGCTCCAATAGAAGAGGCGATTACAGCCGGTGATTATAATGCTTGGGTTACTGCTCAAAAAGCTTTAGATGAAAATTGTCCGCTCTTGGCCAAAATTACCAAGGATAATTTCAATCGCTACGTCGCAAGCTTTAAGTTGCGCCAACAGGCTGAAGTTATTGATAAAGAATTAGGTCTTGAACATGGTTTTGGCGGTCGTCACGGTGGTGTCGGTTTAGGATTTGGCCAGGGGCGTGGTCGCCTGGTTAACAATAATTTAACTGCCAAATAATTAACACCTCCATTAATTTATATAAAACAAGAACAGGCGATGCGGGTCGCCTGTTTTTGTTGTGATTGTTGTGCTATAGTATAGTAATCTTAAATTTATTAATTATGCGCGTCCCGATTCGTAAGGGCGGTAAATATACTTTTTTACAGCCTGATCCACATTTGACCGCGGAAAAGTTTGCCAAATTACAGCAAGAATTGGAGCGCTTAACCAAGGTGACTCAGCCGCGAGCCATCATTGAGGTTCAGCGCTTGGCCGAACTGGGTGATTTTTCGGAAAACACCGCCTACCAGATGGCCAAGGGGCGGTTGCGCGGTCTTAATCAGCGGATTTTGGATTTGCAAAATCATCTTAAGCGGGCGGTGATTATCTCTAAGCCGCTTAATTCAGCGCTGGTCGGCCTGGGCAGTCAGGTTACTATTGAAATAAATGGCCGCCAACGGACTTATCAGATTTTGGGGTCTTCGGAGACTGATCCGGCCGCCGGCATTATTTCGCATAATTCGCCAATTGGCGCTGCCTTGATCGGCCGTCAAGTGGGCGAAGTGGTTAGCCTTAATTTAGCTGGCCGCCCAGTACAGTGCCGCCTAATTAAGATTAATTAACTAGGTTAAGCCAATCATTTTCTACCGCCGCCAATTCGGCCTCCAGCGCCTGTAATTGCTGGACTTTCTCCGGCTGATAAGCGGTCGGTTGGCTGGCAAAATAGGCCAGCAATTCTTCTTGCTGGCGGCGTAATTGCTCGAAGCGTTTTTCCAGCAAGCTGGCCTGACGCTGTTGAGCCTTGGCGGCTAAATAGCTTTGCTGAGCAGCGGCCTTATCTTTATTGGGTTCAACCGAAATTGCGGCGGCGCTGGCCTGACCGGGCAATTGGCCACTTTCCAGATAATAGAGATAATCAGTATAACTATAAGGATAACGGCGAGCTTGGCCATTTTTTAATTCAATAATATTGGTTGCCAACAATTGAGCAAATCCGCGGTCGTGACTAGTAAAGATAATGGTGCCATTAAATTTGCTTAAAGACCGTCCCAGCGCTTCGGCGGTGGCAAAGTCTAGGTGGCTGGTCGGTTCATCCAAAACCAGGACATCGGGTCGCCCCAGCAAGAGACCAGCCAAACAAAGCCGTGATTTTTCACCGCCGCTCAAGACGCTAAGCGGTTTTTTTAGGTCTTCTTCACTAAACAAAAAATCGCCAGCCATTTTTAGAACAGCTTCGGTCTTGATATCGGGCGCGGCCTGTTGGCGCAAATAAGTTCCGACCTGCTCATTGTCAGTCAGCATTTCGGTTGATTGCTGAGTATAATAAGCCTTAGCTAACCCGGGCAGCCAGCTCAGTTTTCCACCTAGTGGCGGCAATTGGCCGAGCAGGGTCCGCAGCAGCGTTGTTTTGCCTTGGCCGTTATCGCCAAGAACAATAACCTTTTGGCCGCAAGCGATTTCTAGATTAATATTGGCTACAATTTGATGATCACCATAACCAATGGTTAGACGGCTGGCGTGGAGCGACCAATTCTTACGTTTTTCCACGCTGGGCAATTGGATTCTAACTTGGTTATCCGGGGTTGACCCGGTAATTTTTTGGCCGGCCAGCTTATCTAGTTGTTTAATTTTGGATTGGGCTTGAGCTGCCTTGGAGGCTTTATAGCGGAAACGATCGACAAAGCTTTGCAAATGCTCAGCTTGGCGTTCTAGCTTTTGATTGTATCCGGCTTGACTGTCGGCTTGCTTGGCTTTGTAAGCTAAATATTCCTCCAGCGGCCGCGGAAAATGATAACTGCCGTTGGCAGTGATCTCTAGCGTTTCCTGGCAGGTGTTTTTTAAGAAATAACGGTCATGAGAGATAATCAGGAAGCTGCCATTATAAGTTTTTAGAAATTGCTCTAATAAAATTTGAGTGCTGAGATCCAGATAATTAGTCGGTTCGTCCAGTAATAGTAAATTTGGCTCTGGCAGTAGCATAGCGGTCAATTTGACGCGCATTTGCCAGCCGCCGGATAAATTATCTAACGGTTGGGCTAAGTGTTCCGGCGTCAGCTGGAAGCGACTAGCCAGACTTTGGCAGCGCCAAGGCTCTTGGCCGCTGGATCTTAATAAGTATTCCAGAGCGGTTTCTTGGGGTCGGAAAGCGGTTTGTTGTTCCAAATAACCAAGGCGAGTCCCAGGGTTGATGACAACTTGGCCGCTATCGGCCTTTTCCTGGCCGATGATAATTTTAAAAAGAGTTGATTTGCCGGCGCCATTGCGGCCAATGACGCCGATTCTTTGTTTATCGGCCACGGCCAAATTCAACCGGCGAAAAATCAACTGGCTGCCATAGGTTTTGCTTAGGTTTTGGACTTGTAAGCGGGATAGCATATTAATCCATCATAACAGCCGGCGGTCTATTTTTACAAGAGCCTGTTTTTTTGCTATGCTGGAGTTAAGTTAATCAGCTGATTACTATTTTTATTATGTCTAACGGTGTGCTTATTGGGGGGTTGATTGTTTCGTTTTTAGTTTTGGCGCAAGGGGCGGATATCCTGGTGGCTAATATCAAGGCGCTAGCCGCCCGCCTTAGAGTGCCGATTTTCTTTCTTGGTCTATTGCTTGGTTTATTTACCAGCATGCCTGAATTGATCTTGGGCATCAGTTCATCGCGCTACGGCCTAAATAATGTCGCCTTGGGCAATCTGCTTGGCGGCATTATCGTTTTGTTTGGTCTAGTTCTTGGTTTGGCGATTATTTTTAATCGACAGATAAAAACTGATGGCCACTTGGCCACGGTCGCTCCTGGTCCGCTCTTATTCTTATTGCCGCTAATCTTGGGGCTTAAGGGCTGGCTTAACCGCTGGGATGGTCTGGTGATGATTATCGCTTATTTGGCGGTTGTTTATTATAATTATGGCCATCATCAATCGCCGACCGGCGATTCGCCAGATAAATTATTAGCGGCCGCCGATGCTCGGCCGCGCGGTTGGTGGCGCCGCTTTTTGGATAGCCTGCATCGGGCTATTCATAGTTTTAAGAACATCAAGCTTAGGCGTTTTTTGGCTAATCGTCATTTATGGCTAGGGGTTTTTGGTTTTTTGCTGATTTCTTTTTCTAGCCAGCTGATTATCAATTTCTCTTCTGAATTATTACGGCGCTGGGGCTGGTCGCCACTGCTGGTCGGCGTGTTGATTTTTTCTATCGGCACCAATTTGCCAGAAATTGCCGTTACGATGCGGGCCTTAATCAAAAAAGCCGGCGCTTTGTCCATCAGCCATTTAATTGGTTCAGCGGTCAGTAATGTCTTAATCATCGGTGTCTTATTGCAATTTGGCCGTATTCCAACTAAACCGGTTTTGTCTTTCGGCTTATCGGCGGCGGCAATCG
>MTKZ01055999.1_pt1 | contig 24445 bp, 16 predicted proteins | sample 1042781 | NCBI WGS metagenome assembly MTKZ01 (sample SAMN06212207, study PRJNA360539) | anaerobic digester metagenome | biome: Wastewater treatment plant; material: sludge; isolation source: anaerobic digester fed with sludge from wastewater treatment plant | place: Denmark: WWTP Viborg ... | reverse complement strand
CTGAATCAAATAATGAGCATAAGGCCGGTTGGAAAGCAAGGCGGCAAAAAGAGCAAAGGCAAACCAAATTTGGCTAAATAAAATCAAGCGGGAAGAATATTTTCTTTTCGAACAAAACAAAACAGCCAAAAAACCAAGCAAGAGCAGACCTTTTTGGAAAAGGCCACTTTTCAAAAGAGAAATCTGATGAGAGCCGGTTTGCCAGGAAGAAAGATAGCCCAGGTTTTGCATAAAGGCAATTTGGACGAATTCTTTCAGATAATTATTGGCAGCAAAGAAAAGCATGGTTAAGAGAATCGGCAAAACAACTCCGGCCAAAAGGTAAAAAAGATTTTTTTCCAAATTCAATAATTTCTTCGGTTGGGAAAAGAAAACCAAAAAGAGTGTAACTGCCGCCAGATCAAAGATCGCCGGAATTTTTAAAAGGATGGCCAGGGAAAAAAGCAGGCCGGCCAAAAACGATTGACGGCCGGAAGGATTATTTTTTCCAAATAAGAAAAAGAGAGCCGCCAAAACCGGTAAAAGCTGAAAGATTTCCGCGTTGGCGATATTCCCTTCAATTAAAGGCAGGGAGGAAAAAAGACAAAAAAGAATCAAGGCAATTTTTTGACTTGAGGGTTTTTTCGGAAAAAAGATTTTGAGCAAGCCGGCGAAAATTGAAATGGACGCCAAAACGGAAATTAAGAGAATAAATCGGAACCAAAATTGGCTGCCGGCCAACCCGGCCAAAAGGTAAATTAAAGGAGGCTTGTTGTCATAGATATCCCGATAAAGCAAAAGGCCTTTTCTTATCCCCAAACCCAAAGTTAAATAAATTCCCTCATCACCGTACCAGTAGGGTTCAAAAAGGGAAGGTAAGCGCAGGAAGAAGGTTAAGCAAAGAACAGAAGCAAAAAACTTATTTTTCTTTAACCAAGTTATCATTATTCCAATTTTACAACATTGCTTAATTGAAGTGGGATATTTGAAGTTGGAAGCTGGAAAATGAAGGTAGAAGTGTGACTTTTGGAATCTCACTTCTCATTTCAATATCCAACCTCCCATTTCAAACCTCACACTTCAAACTTTCAGATTTTCTCCGTTGCCCGGTATTCCAGATATTTACCGAGCATTAAACGGGTATGGGCATCCAGGCCGGGTAGGGCGGTAAAAATAAATCCGGCAATCGGCATCAGAATAAATTCAAAAGGAATCATAAAAGCCCGGAAGCGGGAAATTTCCTTAGGCCGCGGCGGCCGTTGGCGGGAATCAATATAAAGGATAATGGCCAAAGAAAACAAACAAAGAGAAAGGATTAAGGAGGAAAGCCGCGGCAGATTAAAACCGAGAGCGGTTCGGCTAAAACCCGGATTGAGAAGGGAGGGAATATTTACACCCAGGGTAATAATGAACCAGTTTACCGGCCAGAGAAAATGGTCTTCAATAATTCTGGCGGTTCTGATTGTTTTTGACCAAAAAGAAACCCCATCGGAAAGAAAATAATTTTTAATAATATAGGGATTATCGGAAACTCCCCAGGCCCAGCGTTTAAATTGCTCGTATTGATTTTTCAGAGTTTTGAGAAAAGTAGTTGACTCGGCGGCATCAACGGAAATCGGCAGGAAAATCGGTTCCACTTCGGCCAGGCCGTTGGTGGCGAAGAAGGCTTTGAAAAAAAGATGGTAATCTTCGGGAATGACTTCCGGATCCCAAAAACCGGCTTTTTCCAAAAGTCGGTAGGAAAGGGAATAATTTTGTTGGTTAATCAGGCGGTCGGTTCTGGACAAAGAAGCCATGTTCCAGATGGAACCGAAAGTATTGGCAACCCGGGAAATAGCGGGCAAGCGCCAAAAATTATTATAATAGACAATCGCTGCCTGCCAGAATCTCTCGTAGCGCCGGGGCGAATCCAAAAATTTGTAAGTCAGACAGGAAAAATGTTTCGGATGAAAAACGTGATCAACATCGCAGGAAGTAACTACCAGATAATCCGGATCGTAATTGGACAATTGAAGAAATTTTTTTCTAAATTGGGAAATCGCCCAGCGGGCATTGGAGTGTTTTCCGGCAGTTTCGCCTTTTTTTAACTCATGTTCGGTAATCAGTAAATCGGCGAATTTATTTTTAAATTGGTTTTCGATTTTGGCGGCTTTTTCTCTCCAGCCGATCTCTCTTTTTTCAAAAGCCAAAACCACGGCGAATTTTTTATGGCCGATTTCCTGGTCCAAAAGACTGTTTAGGGCCCGTTCGACCAAGTGAAGCGGTTCGTTATACATCGGCATAATTATCAGGTGGCGGACATTTTCCCAATCGGGGAAAAATTTTACTTCCCCAAGCCAATCCATTCTTTTGGAAGCGTTAATTTTTAAATGGGAAAGGACGGAAAAGAAAGCCATCATTAAAGATTTATAAAGCCAAAAGACATCAAAAAGAAGAACAAAATAAGCCACCGCCTTCGGAGAAAAAAAACCGCCCCAGACGGGAAATAAAATCAGATTCCAGGAGACAAATCCGGGCAATATTTCCAGTAATCTTTGGACCTTACGGTCATGGCGAATAATAAATTTTTTTAACATTTTTTTATGACAACTTTTTTTGGTTATCTCAAGAAATCCGGGGAAAAAGCGGTGGTTGGGCTTTAATCTCCGGTCCGGAAAATTGATCCAGAATTTTGGCCGAAGTTTCCGGCAGGAAAGGTCTTAAACTAAGACCAATTTGCAAAATATTTTTTACCGCCTCGGTTAAAACCGTTTCCGCTTCCCGATCGGTTTTTTCCCAGACTTTATTTTCGCTTATCAGCCGGTCGGTCAGATTAATTTGCTGCCAGATTTTTTCCAGAGCCGGTCCCGGACGGATTGAAGCCAATTCTTTTTCGCCCAGAATTTTTTCCGGTAACGGAAGCTTGACAGTAAAGTTTTTATTCTCGCAAAGCTTGGCCAAGCGGGCAACCAGATTACCCAATCCGTTGGCCAGATCGGCATTGTATTTTTCCGTTAATTTTTTCCAGCCTACGTCACTGTCGTTATTTTCCGGAAAAGAAGAGGCGATCAAATAGCGGGTTGCGTCAACGCCGAATTTTTCCAGTAATTGTTGGGGGGAAATAACATTGCCCAGCGACTTGCTCATTTTTTGATTATCAATCGTATAAAAATTGTGAGCGAAGATTTCTTTGGGTAAAGCCAGGCCGGCGGCAATTAACAGGGCTTCCCAAATAGCGCCGTGGAACCAAAGAATTTCTTTTCCCAAAAGATGAAGGTCGGCCGGCCAAAAAGATCCCCGGCCGGTTATTTTTGTCGCCGTATAATAATTAAACAAAGCTTCCACCCAGACATAAACGGTTTGGGTTTTGTCCCAGGGAACGGGAATTCCCCAACTGACTTCCGCCCGGGAGATACTCAGGTCGTTGATCCCGGCTTTCAGTTTAGCCAAAACCTCGGTTTTTTTACTTTCCGGGGAAATCCGGTAATGGTAAGGACTGTTTTCGTTCTCCAGCGCTTCAATAAGAATAGGCGCATAGCGGGAAAGTTTAAAAAAGTAATTTTCTTCGGATTGTTTTACAACTTCCCGATTGGGATGAAGCGGGCACTTGCCGTCAAACAATTCGGTCTCCGTGATGAACTTTTCACAACCAATGCAATAAAGGCCGGTGTATTTTGCCTTGTAGATATCGCCGTTTTTGTAGATTTTTTCCAAAATATCCTGAACAATTTTTTCATGGTCCGGATTGGTTGTCCGGATAAAATAATCGTATTCAATATTTAACTTCGGCCAGATATCGGAAAAAGTCTTTGACACCCTATCGCAAAATTCTTTTGGCGGAAGACCTTCTTTTTTGGCCGCCTCGGCGACTTTGGCTCCGTGTTCGTCCGTTCCGGTCAGAAAAAAGACTTCGTCCCCGATTAGCTTGTGGTATCGGCTAAGGATATCCGCTATAACCGTTGTACAGGTATGGCCGATATGGGGAATGTCGTTGACGTAATAAATCGGCGTGGTGAGATAAAACTTGTTTGCCATAGCCGTATTTTAACCTAAAGCGAGGCTCTTTTCAAAGAAGAGATTCTTTGCCCTGAAGCCGGGATTATGTTGTATTTTGGGAAGGTTGGTTTTAGCTAAAAAGTTGTTTAATTTTGGAAGACCATTTTTCCGCCCATTCATCTGCCTCAACTTTATTCAAGGCCAACTTAAGACCGCTTTTTTTAATCCATTTNNATAAATTTTTTTGGCGATTGAGGCAATTTCGGTTTGGGGAATAACTACCGGCAAGATTTCCTCGGCTTCTTCGGGAGTTTTAATATCGGCAATCAGCTGGTAAAAAGTATTAAGAAAAGGAGAAGCCTTTTTTTCTTTTTTAACCAAAGATTTTTTAATTCCCTTTTTCATTTTTTTGTTTCAACAAAAAACCCCTTTCGGGGCAGTTAGGTAGTTTAAAGATAACATTATCCTTGGGTTTATGTCAAGGGTTTTTGTTTTTTCGGGAAAAGTAGAGTTCCAGACAGACAATAATTCCTATCAAAAGAAGGATATTTAAAGGGTAAGCCTGTTTTATCAGGCGAAGCAGTAAAAAGCCGGCAATAAAAAGACTAGTCAAAAAACCTTTTCTGGTGTTGGAAAAGATAAAGGCGAGAGTAAGGGTAAGAGATAGTGTCAGGGTGAAAAAAAATAAAATAAGGGAGAAGGGAATATCAAATGAAAAATGAAAAATGAAAAATGAAAAATGTTGATCGGGAGAAATATTAAAGACAACATAAAACCACAGTAACCAAAGAAAAAGGTTAAGAATAAAAGTTAATAAAAAATTTCTGCGGCGTTTTAGCGGCATGCGTTAGTGATTACTAGACTTCGGACAGTGAACTCGAATAAGGGAAATCTATTAATCTTCAATTTAAGATTAACAAAACCATGATAAAATAGATACATGACAAAGGAAATTTATTTGCTTTTCGCCTTGGTAATAGGATTAATAGGCCTAATCGGATATTTTATTAACAAAAAACTTTCCGAAGTTGCTCAGGGTTCCCAGCAAGACCAGGTTTTGACCGAGTGGCTTAAGACCATGCAATCTTCGCTTGACAATACCACCAAAACTTTAAATTCAGCGCTTTCCTCTACCAGTAAGAACCTTTCCGATACTTTGCAGAAAGGCAATCAGGACTTAAACCAAAGACTTGATAATGCCGCCCGGTTAATGTCGCAAATTCAAAAAGATGCCGGTCGGTTTGCCGAGCTTTCGCTTTCAATGAAAAATTTGCAGGATTATTTAAAGTCGCCGAAATTAAGAGGCAACATTGGCGAGGAGGTTTTAAAAGATCTGATTTCCCAAATGTTTCCCAAAAATTCTTTTTTTCTCCAGTATTCTTTTAAATCTGGAGACAAAGTTGACGCGGCTATCAAAACCGATGCCGGCATTTTGCCGATTGATTCAAAGTTCCCCGCGGAAAATTTCCAAAAAATGCTGGCGGCGGAAAACGATACGGAGAAAGAAGATTGGCGCCGGGAATTTATCAAGGATGTCAAAAAACATATTACCGATATTTCCAAAAAATATATTTTACCCGAGGAAGGGACGATGGATTTTGCCCTGATGTATATTCCCTCGGAGCCGATTTATTACGAGGTGGTAAATTTATTGGAACTGACGGATTTTGCCCGGAAAAACCGCGTCTATCCGGTTTCTCCCAATACTTTGTATGCCAATTTACAGGTGATTTTATTGTCTTTTCAGGGAAAAGAGATTGAAAAAAGAACCAAACAGGTTTTTGTTTTAATGAGGGCAATTCAAAAAGACTACACCAAAATTACCGACGAGCTTTCGGTTCTTAACCGCCACATTACCAACTCCTATAATCAGATGGCCAACGTTAATTCCGGCTTTGCCCTAATGGGCCAGAAATTATCTTCAACTCAAGCTTTGGGAGAAATAAAAGAGGAAAAAGGAAAAGGAGAGAACAGAGAGTAGAGCAAGAGTAGATATTTCTTTTTTCTTTTACTCAAACCTCTTTTTCTCTGATGTAAGTTATATTAGTTATGGAAGAGAAAAAATTAAACCAAGAACAGATTGAGGCGGTTCACTTCGGAAAAGGACCGCTTTTGATTATTGCCGGCGCCGGAACGGGGAAGACAACGGTTATTACGGAAAGAATCAAACATTTAATTACTTCGGGTTTGGCTAAGCCTTCGGAAATTCTCGCCTTAACTTTTACGGAGAAAGCAGCCAAAGAAATGGAAGAGAGAGTTGATGTTGCCCTGCCGCTTGGTTATACGCAGATGTGGATTATGACCTTTCACTCTTTCTGTGATCGCGTTTTACGTGACGAGGCGGTTCATATTGGTTTGGACTCCCGGTATAAATTGATGACCGAAGCGGAATCAATCATGTTTTTGCGAAAAAATCTTTTTAAGTTTGATTTAAATTATTTTTGTCCCTTGGGCAATCCGAATAAGTTTATTGATGGGATGCTGAAACATTTCAGCAGGTTGAAGGATGAAGACGTAGCGCCAGAAAATTATTTACTGTATGCTAAAAATTTTCCGGAGAAGTTAAAAGTTGAAAGTGAAGAAGCAAAGAAATATTGGGAATTGGCGGGAGCATATAAAACTTATGAAGAAATGAAAGTAAAGGAAGGAGTAATGGATTTTGGCGACTTGATAACCAATACCTTAAAATTGTTCCGCCAAAGACAAAACGTTTTAAAACAATATCAAGACAGATTTAAATATCTTTTGGTTGATGAGTTTCAGGATACCAATTATGCTCAAAACGAATTGGTTTTGCTTTTGGCAGGAGAAAAGAAAAATTTGACCGTGGTTGCCGATGACGATCAATGTCTACCTTTGGGAACTTTAATTTCTACTTCAAAGGGGGATAAAAGAATTGAGGAAATAAAAAAAAAGGAAAAGGTCATAACCGCTGTAGGGAAAGGATATACTTCATTTTCTGTCGTCACCCATATATTCAAGACAAAAAAGAAGAGTAGATTTTTAAAATTAGTTACCGATAAGGGAACCCAGATAACTCTTACCGATAACCATAAAATGTTTTGTCTGGTTCCCAATAGAGTTTACGGAAAAAAGAAATATTTTTACATTTATCTTATGGAAAGAGTTGGTTTGGGGTGGAGATTGGGAGTGACTAATGATTTATGCCAACGCTTAAAACTGGAAAGATCAGCGGATAGAATAATTGCGATAAGGGCTTGTCAGACAGAGGAGGAGGCAAGATATTTTGAAACTTTTTACTCTTTGGTTTACCACATTCCCACAATATGTTTTAAGCCTCGGCGCCGGACGATAATTAAAGGCGCTTGGATGGAAAAATTGTTCAAGGAAATCGATACCGAAACGAACGTTCAAACTTTAGCTAAAGATTTGGGAATTGATTTACGAGGACATCATTTTTGTTTAGGAGCGGTAATAAGAGGCCGGCAAAGAAGAGTAAAAATAAATTTAAGAATTTGTAAAAGAAACTATCGGACAAAATATGCCCTCGGCAGATATTTATCTAATCCTTCAGTCCTTCATGAGATAAACATTGAAACTTCTGACAAAAAAGTGACGAGTAAATTAAAAAAAGAGGGTTATAAAATTCTTAGAGCAAAAAAAGGCGATAGGGTAAGAATTTCTTTTGGAAATTTGGATCGGGCAGAAGAAGAGATAAACAAATTAATGATTCTTACGGGAGGGATTTTAGACGTGAAGTTTGATGTTGGGAAAAGAAATAAATATGCGAGACAAGCACAAACAATGGCGGCAGGAAACGTCTTGCCGGGTTTTTATATTCCGGTGTTAAAGGATTATCAAATAGAGTATGAAATGGTCGTTAAAAGAGAAGAGTTTGTCAAAGAGAATTTTGTTTATGATTTAGAAGTTGCAAGGACTCATAACTATGTCGCTAACGGTGTAGTTGTCCACAATTCAATTTACAAATGGAGGGGCGCCGCAATTTCTAACGTTATCCAATTAAGAAAAAGAATTCCCGAAACGAAAATTGTTGTTTTAACCAAAAACTACCGTTCAAATCAGAAAATTTTGGACAAAGCCTATCGGTTAATTCAAAATAATAATCCCGACCGGTTGGAGGTTAAAGAAAAGATTGATAAAAAGTTAGTGGCGATGAGAAATATTAGGGGCGTTGGGGAGGTTGGGGATGTTAAGTTGATACACGCAGACAGAGTGGAGAATGAGGCGGAAGAAGTAGCGAAGGAAATTAGTTCTTTAATAAACGGTAAACAGTTAGCGGAAAGCGGAAGCTACCGGTTTAAAGATTTTGCGATTTTGGTGAGGGCCAATAATCACGCGGATGCTTTTATCCGGGCATTGGCCCGCCGGGGAATTCCTTACCAATTTTTGGGGCCGGGGATGCTTTTCCGCCAACCCGAAGTTAAAGATTTAATCGCTTATCTGGAAGTTTTGTATAATTTTGAAGATTCGGTTGCCCTTTACAGAATTTTGGCGATGGATTTTTTCGCTCTTTCCGGACGGGACTTGGCCGCCATAAATAACTTTGCCCGTAAAAATAATCTCTCTTTATTTGAAGCTTGCGAGAAAATTGTCAACAATAATTCGGTGATAAGCGAAGAGTCAATAGAAATCGTAAGAAAGCTGGTGGAAATGATTCACCGCCATCTGGATTTGGTAAAAAAGGAAACCGCCGGACAAATTATTTATAATTTTTTGGAAGAAAGCGGGTTACTTAAAGGCCTGACCGAGTATAAATCGGTCGGCGACGAAAGAAAAGCCAATAATATCGCCAAATTTTTTGACAAGCTGCGTTCTTATGAAGTTGATCACGAGGACGCTTCGGTAGCGGCAGTGGTTGATTGGATAAATTTATCAATGGAATTGGGCGAGTCGCCCCGGGCGGCCGATATTGACTGGACGGAAAACGACGCGGTTAATATTTTAACCGTTCACTCGGCCAAAGGTTTGGAATTTCCGGTTGTCTTTTTGGTCAATTTGGTCGGCCAGCGTTTTCCGACCACGGAAAGAAAGGAGCAGATTCCCCTTCCGGAAGAATTGATAAAAGAAATTTTGCCGGAAGGCGACTATCATCTTCAGGAAGAAAGAAGGCTTTTTTATGTTGGGATGACCAGGGCGAAAGACCGGCTTTATTTGACGGCAGCCGATTATTACGGAGAAGGAAAAAGAGAAAAGAAAATTTCGCCTTTTGTTTACGAGGTATTGGGAGAAGAGACGGTTAACAATAAACAGCTAACCGTAAACAGTAACCAGATGTCTATCTTTGATTTCAAACCAGCCCAAGAGTCAAAATCTACAATTACCAATCAACAATCACCAATTACTTATCTTTCTTATTCTCAGATTGACACTTTTAGCATCTGCCCTTTGCAATACAAATATAAATTTATTTTAAGAATTCCGACACCTCCTTCCGGAGCGGCCGCTTTCGGCAGCGCCATTCACGAAACAATGCGCGATTTTTACCAAAGGATTTTGGCGGGACAAGACCCGACCCAAGAAGATCTTTTAAAGATTTTGGCGGAAAATTGGGTTTCTTTGGGTTATTCTTCCAAAAACCAGGAAGAAAAATATAAAAGAGAGGGAGAAAAAATTCTCCGGGCTTTTTATGAAAAAACTTACGACCGAAAGACGAAACCGAAATGCTTGGAGCAGGTTTTTTCGGTTAAAATTTCTTCCGGGTTAAAAATCGGAGGAAAAATTGACCGAATTGATTTAACGGAACAGGGAGTTGAAGTCATTGACTATAAAACAGGCAGTGCCTCTTCCAAAAAGGACGTTGCTAAGGATTTGCAATTGACAATTTATGCTTTGGTGGCGACCGACGGCACTTTGGAATATATGGGAATTTTAGACAAAACTCCCCTGCCGGAAGAAGTTAAAGTTTCCTTTTATTTTTTTGACAACCAGGAAAAAGTATCGGCCGTCAGGACCAGAGAGGAATTGGAACAGGTAAAAAAGGAGTTAATCGCCAAAGCGGAAGAGATTTACAAAAGTGATTTTTCGCCCTCGCCGGGAAAGATGTGCGATTTTTGCGACTACAGACTTTTATGCGAAGCCTGGAGATGAATTGGGAGGCGGGAAACGGGAAGCGGGAGGTGGGTAAAGAAATAAACCGGCCCGGGGTGTCGGTTTGTTCTTTGAACTATGCACTTTGCACTATGTGCTAAAATCCGAGACGGTTTTTGATTAAAGACGGCGGAAAATACACTTCTTTTCCCCCGAATCCTTCTTTAAATTTGGTAAATCCGAGCCAAGCTTTGACAGGATATCTCTCATCATAGATTCCTTCAAAATCAAAAATTTCGCAATTCAGTTTTTTAGCCAATTTAAAAGCTTCCCAAGTTAACAACGAGGGAGCAAACATTTTTTTACCCTCTTTGGCGGCAGCGGCCAGCCAATAGTAGGCCACTTTATTTGAGTGAAGTAAAAAAATTCCCGCGACCGGCTTTTCTTGAAAATAGGCAATCAAAATTTTGGCACTTTTCGGATAAAAGGCAAGGTAAAGATTTTTGATTTCATTATCGGTGGCAAAAGGAATAATATTTTTTTCCCACAAAGAATGTTTCTTCAACCAAAGGAATTCCCGAAAGTCTTTTGCCTGCTTAACCATAATGCCGTTTTTTTCCGCTTTTCTGACGGCCCTTCTTTTGGCTTCGGAAAAAGAATTAAATATTTCCGGCTCCGGTTTTGTGAGATCTACTTGAATAGTTTTAGTCGGAAAATAAGGTTTTTGATTGATTTTAAAATCAATCCTGCTCTCTTGCTCTTTTGCTCTTTTGCTTTTGTTAATTTCCTGATCAATCAAAATTTGGAATGCCCGATTTTGTTTGGCAATTTTTTCAATTTCCGCAAAAGGAAGCGGGGGTTTGATTCTTTGAACCTTAATGATTGAACCGATCAAGGGAAACTTTTTAACAAATATTTGCCCGCCGGAGATTTTTTCCGTTTTCCAGCCCAGAAGTTTTAAATAATTGGCATAATCGGGAGTTTGTCTAATATCGATCATTCATCGTTGTCTCGTTAGCTTGTTTTTGCCTTTAGCCTTAAAATTTTCCAGCGAAGTTTGTCAATCAGATTGTAAAGCTTATAAAGCTTTGGATTAATCACTAAATCGTAAGTACCCACAAATTCTACCAATTTAGGGGAAAAGCCTTCTTTGAAGCGGTGAAAGCCGTAATAGGGGTGGTTGGGGGACGGATTCGGTTCAAGGTCACCCCAAAGGTCAAATTTTTTAAGCCCCAGTTTTTTACCGAACTTAATTGCTTCCCACATTAATAAAGTCGGGGCCATCAATTCTTTGTGTTCCCTAGTGGAAGCGCCGTAAGGATAGTACAAAGTATCCTTAAAAACAAAAAGCAGAAAGGCAGCGAGAATATCGTCCTTGGAGCCGGCGGTCAAAAGATGGGAAATACCGGCCGGTTGTAAAATTTGCCATTGGGCTTGGTGAAAGTTTTGGCTATGGGCGTAGAAACCCTGTCTGGCGGTTGTTTCGAACAAGAGTTTTAAATATTCTTTAAATGCCTTTGGGGAATTGTCCTCTTTGGCGGTAACGCCGCGTTTTTCCGCCAACCGGATATTATATCGGGTTTTCGGATGCATTTTTTTAAGCAATTCTTCTTCGGATAAGGATAAATCAATCACGGAAGTATATTTGGTAAATATCGGTTTCCCGGGAAATAATCCCCAGTCAATCATTGTCTTCCTGTTTACTGTTGATTGTTTACCGTTGACAGTATTCGGTTCTAACTTAATAAAGATGGCTTTGTTTTCCTGTCCGATTTCGTCCAGGAATTTGATTATTTCCTTTGTCGGCAATGGACCCTTGGGAAAATAGCCGACGGTATATGGCAAATGAGGAATCTTATGAAAAAATAATTGAAAAGCAGAAACCAGCTTTTCTTTCTCAAAAATTCCGGCGCGGATAACTTTTTGGCCCAGTTTTTCCCGGAATTCGCCCCATTCATAGGATTGAAGGGGGTGAGAGACCAACTCATTGAAGGCTTCTTTGTCTTTTGCCGTTAGTTCTTTAATAATCATCTGCCTGAAGAAAATTTTCTTAAATTTCTTGGGAACTTTAACTTGCTTTATTTTACCACTCTTTTCCTAGGAGAGCAGCTGGAGTAATTCTTGGGGAATATCCAGCAAAAAGCGGGAAGGCAGGTTGGCACTTCTTTGGCCAAAGTAAAGACGGCGACGGGCATAAGATAAATATACTTTTTCCTTGGCGCGGGTAATTCCGACATAGCAGAGTCTTCTTTCTTCTTCCAATTGAGAATTATCCAAAAGACTGCGCGAATGGGGGAAAAGACCTTCTTCCATTCCGACCATAAAAACAACGGGGAATTCCAGCCCTTTAGCGGCGTGAAGAGTCATCAGGGTAACCGCTCCCCGTTTGTCGGTCGTTTTTTTGTCTTTAACCGGATGGTCGGGAAGTTGCTCCTGTTCGACCAGGGCAACATTTTCCAAAAACTGGTTTAGCTCGGGAAAATTGGTGGCGACCGAACCAAGTTCTTTAATATTTTCCAGCCGGGTCAAGTCCTCTTCGTCTTCGGTATCGTAAAGATCTAGGTAGCCTGTTTCCTTGAGAGTTTTTTCAAGGATTTCCGTGGTTGTCAGATTTTTCCGGCCGATTAACGATTTTTGCAGTTTTAAAAATTTTTCCAGTCGGCCCTTCCCCAGTTTTTCAATTCTTTTATAAGAAACCATATCCTTGGGATTGGCCAAAAGTCTTAAACAAGAAAGAACATCTTTTATTTCCTTCCTTTCATAGAAACGAGTACCGCCGACCAGGGAATAAGGAATCCCTGCTTGTAAAAAGGCCTCTTCCAAAACCCGGGATTGAGCATTGGTTCGATAAAGGATGGCAAAGTAAGAGTAATTGGGGGCAAGTCGTGAGTTGGAGGAGACGCGATTCAGAATTTGGCGGACAATAAATTCCGCTTCTTCCAATTCGCTGGCAGCTTCGTAAAGAAAAGCTTTTTCTCCTGTCGGGTTTTCGGTCCAAAGTTTTAAAACCGGGTGGGAGGAGTTATGGGAAATGACGGAATAGGCGGTGTCCAGAATTTTTTGGGTTGAACGGTAATTTTGTTCCAAATTAATAGTTTTCAAGTCGGGAAAATCTTCCTTGAGTTTTAAGACATTTTTAAAATCGGCGCCGCGCCACATATAAATTGATTGAGCCATATCGCCGACGACAGTTAAATTATTAAATCTTTTGGCCAAGAATTTAGTCAAAACATATTGGGCATGGTTGGTATCCTGATATTCGTCAACAAGAAGATAACGGTATTTGTTTTGATAATCGCCCAGAATTTCCGGAAATTTTTTAAAAAGATTGACCGTTTTAAAAATCAGATCGTCAAAATCCAAAGCCTCGTTTCCTTTTAAGAAATTTTGGTATTTCCGGTAGACCCTGGCCACGGTTTCCTGCCAATAACCGCGAACATATTGGGGATATTCCAACTCGGAAATCAATTCGTTTTTCGCTTCGGAGATAGTTGTCAGAACCGCGCGGGGATTAAATTCTTTTGGCGACAGTTGCAATTGATTAAGAATTTCTTTAACCGCGTCAATTTGGTCCTGATCGTCATAGATAAGATAGTTGGGGGGAATGCCGATATTTTTTCCTTCTTTACGCAAAATTTTGGCGCAAAAGGAATGGAAAGTGCCGGCATAGGGGAGTTGGTGGTTAGTGGTTAGTGGTTGGTGGTTAGTGGTGAGGATTTTTTGGAGGCGGTCTTTCATCTCGCCGGCGGCTTTATTGGTAAAGGTCAGCAGCAAGATATTTTCCGGAGGGACTTTCTTTTCCGCTATCAGCCAGGCGGTCCGGTAAATTAAAACCCGGGTTTTTCCCGAACCGGCGCCGGCCAAAACCAAAAGCGGGCCGTTATGGTAAACGACCGCTTCTTGTTGAGCCGGATTCAAATCTGCTAGAATATCTTTCATGCCAGACAATTTTAAAGGAAAAACAGCAGAAGAGAAAGTGGAGCCGGAAGAGGAAAGCGTTAAAAGCAGCAAAAACAGCAAAGGAAGAGGCTGTTTATTTTTTCTCTTTCTGGTTTTGGTTTTGTTTTTTTGGGGAAGAAGATTTTTAAAAGGACTTCCGCAAATTAGAGAAGACAATGGGAGGGTAAATTTGGTTTTATTGGGGATCAGCGGCGATGGTCAAAAACCGGCCGATTTAACCGATACCATTATCTTTTCCTCTTTTAATAAAAGCAACGGCCGGACTCTTTTCCTTTCTTTGCCGCGGGATATTTGGTCGGACAGCTTAAAATCTAAAATCAATACCGCTTATCATTACGGCGGTTTTTCTTTAGCCAGACAATCGCTTGAGGAAGTTATTGGCCAGCCGGTGCATTATCTTTTTGTTTTGGATTTTGAAGGTTTTAAAAAAGTGGTTGATTTTCTCGGAGGAATTGATATTTATATTGAAAGAACTTTTACCGACTTTAAGTATCCGGTTCCCGGAAAGGAAGACGATCTTTGCGACGGGGATAAGGAATTGAAATGCCGCTACGAAGAACTTCATTTTGAAAAAGGATGGGAAAAGATGGACGGGGAAAGGGCTTTGAAATTTGTCCGTTCGCGAAATGCCGAAGGCGAAGAGGGAACTGATTTCGCCCGCAACCAAAGACAGCAAAAATTTCTTTTGGCTCTGAAGGATAAAGCTCTTCAGCCGAAAAACATTTTTCGTCTGAAAAAAGCAATCAAGTTATTGCCCTCTTTGATCAAGACCGATTTAAAACAGGAAGAATATCCGAATTTCGGGTTAATTTTTTTAAAATTTCAATCGGATAAAATTAAAACAGAACAGCTTAAAACCGAAGGCGAAGAAGCCCTGCTTTTTCATCCCTTAAGGCATTCTTCCGGACAATGGGTTTTGTTACCCAAAGACGGAAACGGGGAAGAAATAAAAAGCTTCGTCAAAATCAATTTACCGTGATAGGCATTACGAATTAAAGGATTAAAAGATTAACGAAATTTCTTCACTCTCGCTCTACCCCTTATTTATCCCGAGCGAGTGAAGCGAGTCGAGGGACTCTTGCTCTACCCTCTGTCCTCTCTTGCTCTGTTAATCTATTTTGTAGATTCTGGCGGTTCCCTGTTGAAAAACAACCTTTCCCAGACGATTAAATTTTGCTTCCTGAAGTTTGGGGTATTTGGTTTTTTCCATTCCCGAGACAATAACATAGCGGACAGCATACTTATCAAGAATTTCTTTAGCGGCGGCAGGATCATTGGTTTCGTAAACGGTTTGAACTTCACCGGCTCTTTTTCCCGGTTCGTCATATGCGCCCCGCCAAAGCCATTCATGGACCAGCCAGCCTTCAATTGTCGGCAAGCCGGTAGCCATGGAAATTCTTTCGTAATCGGTATAACTATCGCCGACCGCTTCCAAAATTACCGGTTGTCCGGCAACGTTATTGTTTAGCCAAACGACAACAGCATAATCATCCGGGTAAAGTCTTTCCAGAAATTTAAGTCCGTAAAGGCCTTTGTAATTTTTTGTTTCCAAAACCCCGTAATAGCCGGGGATGGAATAAATAGGATAAAACATAAGCAGGGTAAACAGTAAAAAGTAAACCGTAAACAGAAGGGTTTTTGTTTTGCTTTTAGGAAGAGATAATTTTAGTCTAACAAAAATGTAGCCGATAAGGATTGAAAACATAATAAAAGACTGGTAGGTCAGTTTGAACATCGTATTGGCCCGATGATAAGAAGGAATATAAATATCTTTTAAATAGATAATTTCCGGAATAATTATCAGAATAGTGGAAGCGAGAAAAAGAACCAAAATAAAAATATCGGGAATTAACAATTGGTGATTGGTTTGTAATTGAGAGTTAGTGGTTGACGGTTGGCGATTGGCAGCTGTTTTTATTTCTACATTAACCCCCAGCGAGGAAGAGAAGAATTTAACAAAAGATTCTTTTTTAAAACCTGTTTTAACCTTTTTCTTAAACAAAAAAATCAAAAAAGTTATTCCAAAAAACCAGGGAGCACCCCAAAGTATCAATAACTGATGGGGCAGGGAATGTTTCCAGACCAAGCCGATTCCCTTGCCGATTTGGTCAAATTTCAAAAAGAAAGGCAAAATGAAAGGAATACTTCCAAGAACGGTAAAAAGACCGATTTTGATTGTTTGCCAAAAAGATTTTTGAAAATCTTTGTAAATAAAGGAATAACCGGCCAGCAATGTTAATCCCCAAACCATTAGGTAAATCGGGTAGTCCCATTGGTTGGTCATAAAAGCGATTGAGAGGAGGATCGGAAGTGGGAAATGAGAAGCGAGAACGCGGCATGGAGAGATAGTTTTCTTTCCAATTTTGATTAGGAGAGTAAAAGCAACGGCGAGGAAAGTAAGAACGAAGGGAATGTCGGAAACGTGGCCGTGGAGGTCGGCGACGATAAAAGAATATGAGGGGAATTCGTGGATGGTTTTATCTTCCACTTCCGGGCAGTAGCCGATATAGCGGGTAGCGTCAGGATACCAGTAATTGTAGCTGCCGTTGCAGTAAGGTTTGTTCAAAACTTTCATTTTAAAATTATAGTAACCGGGATGAAGATTGGCGCCGAGAGAGACTAGTAAGGCGGAGATAAGGCCGGCAGTAACAATTTGAAATTTGAAATTTGAAATTTGAAATTTTTGTTGTTTTATCCAATTGTGAAGTAGGTTGGCGGTTAGAGAAAAAGTCAGGGAAAAACAAAAAGCAAAAAGGGTAGCAATCATCAGATTATAGGCAACTGCGGAAGAAATTTGGGTAAGCTTAATTAAAAAGGCGGTTATATAGTGGCCGTAATAGTAATAGTTAATCGCCTTTCCGGCAAACCACATATCCGCCGGCGGGAAGTAACGGCTTCGCAAGATTGAATTGACAAAACCGTAATCCATAAATTTTTCCAGTCCTTGAATATCCGGTTGAAAACCCCGGATAAAAGACCAGAAAATAAGGGTAGCCAAGAAAAGAAGTTCTTCGGGTAAATAGTAATTAGCGATTAGCGATTTGTAATTTTGGCCCAAATGCTTATCTCTTTTAAAAAGCCATAAGTTAAAGGCGACTCCGGCAATTATGGTCAACAAAATCGTTTCTTGATAAAAAGGAAGGATTTTTAGGCTGGCCAACAGCCAGACGAGATAAGAAGAGAAAAGAATTCCGATGACCTTGGAAAAAAGATAACCCTGGTCAAAAAAATCGGCAAAAATCTTTCTGGTCAAAGGCAAAAAAATTAAGCCTAAACCAAAAAGACCCAGCCACCAGCGAAGAACGGTTAATAAATCGGAAAACATAAAGCCATTTTAGAAATATGTTGTGTTTGTTTCAAGAGGCTGGTATATTTGAACAAGAAAAATTCGAAATCCGAGCCTAAATCTGGTGTTTAAAATTTAGAAATTAGAATTTAGGTTTTTTTATGGCCAGGAAGATCAAAATTGCTTTTGATTTGGACGGAATATTAATTGATAAACCGCCTTTTATCTCCAAAGGATTATTGGAATGGCTTTTCAAGGGCAGCGACGGGGAGAGATTGCACTATCGTTTTCCCAAAACGAAACTTGAACAATTGGTTAGGAAACTTTCCCACTTTTATCTTTTCCGGCCGGCGATTAAGGAGAATATTGAAGTTGTTAAGCGGCTGGCGAAAGATAAGCGCTACGAGCTTTATGTCGTTTCAGGAAGGTACTCTTTTTTGGAAAAAGAAACTTACAATTGGCTTAAAAGAGCCGGAATTAAGAATTGCTTTAAAAAGATATTCCTTAACCTTGGCGACAGCCAACCCCATCTTTACAAAGAACAAACCCTAGCCTTCCTCAAGCCAGATATTTTTATTGACGATGATGATTTAATCGCCGATTTTTTAGCCGGGAAATTTCCAGAAGTTAAGATTTTTTGTTGCTTTGACAGAGGCGAGAAATGCCGCAAGGCTAAATTTATAAACCAACTTACGGAAATCACCAGTTAATTTCCAAATGAAGATTTTAATAGTTCTGACCTACTATCGTCCTCATTGGACAGGATTGAGCCAATATGCCGCCAGATTGGCGGAAGGCTTGGCCAAAAAAGGCCACCAAGTAGAAGTAATTTGCAGTCAACACGACAAGGAAACTGCCCTGGAAGAGACGGTTAACAAAGTAAAAATTTTTCGGGTTCCTTATCAGTTTCGGTTTTTAAGAAGTGTTATTATGCTTGGTTTTTTCGGGAAAATTATTCCCAGGATAAACAAGAACGAAGCGGTTTTGGTTTTTTTGCCGTTACAGGAAATTGTTTTTGTATCTTTTTTAACCAAAATTTTCCGGAAAAAATTGTTTTTGGTTCATAACGGAGACTTGGTTTTACCCGAAAAAGGAAATTGTTTAAATCGCTTAACGGAAAAGATTTATTATCGGACAACTTCGTTGGGAATTAAAAATTCCAAAGGAATAATAATTCATACCGAAGATTACGCCAAGAATTCAAAACATTTGTCATTATTCAAAGACAAGTGGCGGGTAATTTTACCACCGTTTATTATTCCCGAAATAAAAGAAAAACAAGTCGAAAACTTTTTAAAAAAATACAAATTGCAGGGCAAAAAGCTTATTGGTTTCTCCGGCCGGTTTGTCGAGGAAAAGGGAGTTGATTATTTGTTGGAAGCGATCCCTCTGGTTATTAAAAAGATTCCCGAGGGACATTTTATTTTTGCCGGAGAACATAAAGTTAGTTATGAAAAATTTTGGGAAAAAGTTGAACCCTTGAGTAAAAAATACCAAAAACACATTTCTTTATTAGGATTACTTAACCAAAAAGAAATTTTTGTTTTTTATAAAGCAATTGAGGTTTTAGTAATTCCTTCAAGAACCGACTGTTTTCCTTTTGCGCAGATTGAGGCGATGCTTTCGGGAACACCGGTGGTTTGTACGGATATTCCCGGAGCCAGGTGGGCAATAAAAGAAACAGGGATGGGCGAATTGGTCAAGCCAAAAGACCCGCTGGAATTAACGGAAGGAATTGTAAGAGTAATTAAAAATAAAGAATCTTATCGGGAAAATTTTTCTAAAGTCCAAAGAATTTTTAACGATAAAAAATCAATTCTCGATTATGAAAAACTCTTAGAGGCTTAAACAAATGAAAATTTACAAGGAAGACAAAGAAACCATTTTTCTTTCTCAGTTTAAAGATCCGTTAATGGACCATCTTTATAAAAAGATTCTGTTTCATTTAAAAGACGCACCCGGAAAAAAATTGTTGGATGTTGGCTGTGGGGCGGGAAAAGTTATTTCTTTGGCCGGAAAAGACGGTTTTGAGGTTCTTGGAGTTGAGATTGAAGAAAAAGTTGCCGGATTGGCTCAAAAGAATCTTCAAAAAGAGAGGGTTAAAGGAAAAATTATTACCGGAGATATTTTAAAGACGAAATTAAAAAAAGAGCAATTTGACGTAGTTGTTTGCTCTGAAGTTATTGAACACGTAGATTCGCCGGAGAAGATAATTCAAGAAATCCATAGACTTTTAAAAAAAGACGGAATACTAATTCTTACCACTCCCCACAATCAGAGATATTGGACGGTTTCTGACGAATTTGCCGAGCACAAAAGACGTTTTTCTATCAAGCAGATAAAGAAGATATTGGCAAATTTTGAGATTAAAAAAATATATACGGTCGGTTTTCCCGGGATGGCCAGCTTAATACTAATTTATAATTTTTTGGTGAAATTATTAAGAATTCAGCACAATGCCTCTTGGAGAAGACAACAATTTAAGCAATGGCCTTTTTATTTGGTCTCTACAATCTTGTTGAGGATTGACGATATTTTTAACGGTCTTAATTTCGGAATTGACATTGTTGCCGTTGCAAAGAAGAGGTAACGAAAACAAATTCGTTAATTTATTTTTGCACTTCTTTTAAAAATCATTACTTTCGGGTGGTCATAAACCGTGAATGATTCATCGGCCGATTGGTCGGGAAAGCAAAAAAGATTATATTTTCCCGGAGGAAAACAGGGATAGGAAGTAAATTCGGCAATTTTTTCAAAATTTAATTTTCCGGCGAGAAGATCTTGGTAAAACTTGGCGGAAACAGGATATTTTTGGGGCAATCTTCCGATTGATCCCCAAAGCCGGTTTGAAGAAAGAACCAGGTAATCAATTTTCGCCAATTGCCGGTTAATAATTTTCCATTTCTCTTCGGTATCCGGCGCAAAAAGTGCCAACTCCTCAAATTGATAAAGAGAGCTGCCTTTCCCCTTCAGGTCTAGAGGCAGTCCGTCGTCCCAGTGTTCGTAGGAAAGTATTGAGCCGGGAGGAATGTTTTGATAAATCCATTCCGAAGCGGTGACGCGGGTAATCGGTTTAGTGTAGATATTCAAAAAAGAAAGCGGGTACACCAATATTAAAATGAAAAATGAAAAATGAAAAATGAAAGATTTATGAGGGAACATTTTTTTGATGTGAGTTGAAATATCGGAAAGGAATTGAGCAGAGAGGATGGCAAGGAAAGGATAAATAGGATAAAAATAGCGGGATACTTTCCCGAATTGAACACCTTGGTAAATAAAAAGAAAGATTATCCAGAAGAGCATAAGTAAACAGGAAGTGCTAAGCGGTAAGCGGAATTTTGTTCTTTTTTTGATGATACTTTGGATAAGAAGGTTTATAAAAAAAACTATTGCCCCAAGAGAGATTATTCCCAAAGGAAGACCAAGTCCCCACAAAACCATATTTTTTAAAGGAAAGATAATTGGCTTGGTTCCGATCCATTGGATTGCAGGAGGATACCAGCCGTTGGGATCAGCCGAAACGTTTAGTTCTTTAAGATTATTTACAAATTGCGGATTAGGAGTTGGCTTAAAAAAATTATTATCAACAAAAGCCTGGGGTTGGTTAAGACGAAATGCGCCGTAGGCGCATAGCCCGAAGCACAGAGCGCAAAGCGCAAAGAAAATTATTTTTTTTGATTTAAGAAGAATAGAAAGAAACCCCAGACCGATGACGGGCAAGAATAAAGCGGCGGAGATTTTACAGGCAAGAGCGAGGCCGAAGGAAAAACCCAGGAACGAGGCGGTTAAGAAAGAGCGTCCCCGCTTCGTCTCGGCGAAATCGGACTTTGTTAAAAGTAGGGAGATTAAGAAATAGAAGGAAAGGACGAGGAAGAAGTTTAAAAAAGTGTCAACGGTGAAAAAGTGGGAAAGTTGGATTGGCAGAACCATAATGGAATAAAGAAAGGCGGCCAGAAGAGGGACAATTGGTTGTTGGGAGTGAATAATTTTTTTAGAGATGAGGTAGACGAGATAAACGGTGCCAACATCAAAAAGAGCGGAAAGAATCCGGCCGATAAGGTGAATATTGCCGTAGTTATCGTTATCGGTAAGAACTCCCAGAACTTTGGTTAGATTTAAAGGGAAGGTGCCGTAGACAAAAAAACCGTAACCCACATTATACGGATTCATCGTGGAAATTTTTGGATTCAGGTAATCGCCAAAGCTTTTGGGGATTTTCATTGAAGTTAGAACCATCGTCAAAAATCTTTCGTCCGGGTGAAGATGTTGTCCTTGGTCCCAGTTAAGGCCGTAAAGACGAAAAATAAACGCTAAAAGTAAAATAATTAAAACTTTTGTTTTTAAATTTTTCATTTTTAATTAAAATTTACCGACCTTTGTTTTACATAATTTAAAACTACCCAGTGGTTCTTTTAGCTTTATTTGCTCTTCACATAAATCATTGTAGGCTATGATTGATCTTCCGGGAAGATCGGTTGGAACTTTCAAAATATTAGTTTCAAGAACTAAAAAAACATTTTGATTCTTTTTAAATTGAGAAATAGGGAATAAAGAATTCTTTTGAAAAGGCGATTCGTCTTGAGGGTAGTAGAATTTATCGATCATATTCCAATAGCTAGCTATTTCTGGCGGGAATATTTTATTATCATTGCCGATTAACCATATTACCGAAAGGTTGGTTGGCTTCTTACTTAGAAAGTATTTATAAATTTCATTTTGCTCCCTATAGAAGGTTAAATAGGCTGGATTTTTAGAAGAAATATATATAAAATCTTTCATTTCCCTTACAATAGTTACTCCAAATAAAACAAAAGAAAAAATTAAAAAAATCCGAATATGGGTACGCGTTCTGGTCATTTTTTTGACAGCAAGGATTATGTTTTCAAGAGAAACAGCAGCGAGAAAGTAAAAAAAAGGGACTAAACAAATATATGTTCTAGGTAATAGAATTCCAAATATAATATGATAAAAAATTGCTCCTAAAAAAATGAAGGCAGCAAAAAAGTATTTTGTTTGAATCAATCCTAAGACCAATCCCATTAGAGATAAAATAGTTATGATTTTTGGAACGAAAGAATTATTGTTTTCAAAAAGGAAATCTCGCACCCCTCCTGTAAGTTGATTTTTAAAAGTAAGAAAATTATTTTGGAGGACAGTGAAATCAATCTTAAAATTTTTCTTTAAGGAAAGAGACGGGGTCATTCCATAGGATTTTGAAATAGCATTTTCTTTAATATTATTTATCCATTTTTTAGTAAAAAAACAGGGAAAAAGACTAAAAACCAAAACCAAAATAAGGGATTTTTTAAATAAAACCCTTTTTTTTAAGACGGCTTGGAACAGACAAGATAAGACCAGAACAATAAAAAAAAGTATTAAATAATGATAGGCGATATTAAAACTCAAAAGACAGATTGAGATTAAAAAACTTGAAATTAATATATTAATAATAGAAAAATTTTTAATTCCTCTTAAGAATAAATAAACCGCAGGAAGAAAAAAAATATTAACAAAGGTATCTCCGTGGATAATTCTCGCGCAAATTAGTTCATAATTGGAGAAAGCGAAGAGTGAAAAGATTGACAATGATACCGGGAGAGAAAAAAAACTTGTTAAGCAGATGAAGAAAATGAAGGAAGAAATAACATTAAGAAAAGAAAGAAGATAGCGGAAGGATAAAACATTCTGGTACCCAATAATTTTGTAATAGATTGCGCCTATCCCGAAAACAATTGGATATTGTTTTAAATCTAAGTCGTATCTAGACCAAGTGCCAAATGATGAAGGTTCTTCTTTTTTGGATGCAGCGGCAAAACTCGCTATCCATTGGATTTCATCTCCTTCTATACCCCAAGGGATTTTATCAATAGCATATATTCTTGAAAATAATAAAATAAGCAAAATTAAAAGGTAAGGAATTACTTTCTTAATTTTTTTAAAAAAAGGCTTGACAATCATTTGTTGTAAATTGGCATTTTTTTGTAAATTCTGATTACCGGGTGGTCAAAAACCGAGAAGGTTTCCTCGGCCTGTTCGTCGGAAATTTGTAATTGGAAATTAGTGGCTAGTGGTTGGGAGAAAGGGAAAAAAGTTTTAATTTCCTTATATCCCAGTTTTCCCGAAAAAAGCAATTGATAATATTTGGATACCAGGGGGTATTTTTTCGGGAAGCGCAGATGATTCGCGAAGACCCTTCGGGAAGGAACAAAAATATAGTCAGTTGTTTCTAAGTAATTATGCAAATCTTCTTTGAGTTTCGGCATTTGGTCCAAATCATAAAAATTAAAAGAAATCATCTTTAGGAAGTAATTAGTAGCTGGTGATTGGCGATCAGGAGGGAGAATCGGTATGTCAACAACATTGGCGGTATCAAAAAGAACTTGAGAGCCGGAGGGGATGTTTTGGTAGATCCATTCCGAGGCGGTAAAACGGACATCGGATTTAAAATAAATTTGCGAGAAAAAGAGGCCGGGTAATAAACTAAAAACTAAAAATGAAAAACGAAAAACGGCAATTAAGAATTTAAAAAGTTTTAGTTTTCCCCCTTTTAAGAATAAGAAAGAAATTTTGGCGGTAAATCTTATTAAAAAATAGGAGGCAAAGAGGGAGAAAAAAGGGAAAATTGGGGCCATAAAGCGGGTCCATTTGGCAAAAAGAAAGGCATTGGGAAGAAAATAAACTAAAAATGAAAAAAGAAAAAGAAAAAATGAGTACTCGGCTAAGTTAAATTTTCTTTTGATTGCGGATTTTATTAAAGAAACGGTCAGCAAAATAAAACCCAAAGTGCCGAAAATAAATATCGGCCAGCCGAGAGCGTAAGGAAAGATTTTTTCCAATTGGAATAAAACGGGAACGGTCTTGATAAATTGCCGGGTATAGAAAACGGGGCTTTTTCCTTGGGCGACCGAGATTTCATACAAAAGAATTCCTTTGGTTTCCTTATATGCCAAGAGAAGATAGGGGGAAACCAGAAGAGTAAGAATAAGAGCAAAAGCAAGAGACAGGGCGATTTTAAAGACAAAGATGGATTTTACTTTAATTTTTGCCCTTGTATTTTTAAGTTGCCATAAAGCGGCTAAAAACAGAGGAACGGAAAAAACGGGGGCCGTAATTTTCGTTCCCAAAGCAATTCCCAAAAAAAAGCCGGCGGAAAGATAATTTTTAAGACTGGGTTTTTCCAGAATCTTTAAAGAAAAATAGATGATTGCCAGAAAACAGAAAGCAAGAATTGATTCG
>MTKZ01124891.1_pt1 | contig 24470 bp, 19 predicted proteins | sample 1042781 | NCBI WGS metagenome assembly MTKZ01 (sample SAMN06212207, study PRJNA360539) | anaerobic digester metagenome | biome: Wastewater treatment plant; material: sludge; isolation source: anaerobic digester fed with sludge from wastewater treatment plant | place: Denmark: WWTP Viborg ... | reverse complement strand
TAAACTTTCCAGAATGGGTTTTGAAGCCGTTATCAGAGTTGTTTCTGCCGCGCCGGAAGAGTCTCGGGTAGATGCCAATTTAAGAGGAATAATAGCTTCTTTTGAGCAATTTTCCGGAACCAGTATAAACAGCTTAATCAGCAAAAATGAGGATAATAAAGAATTAGCACTAAATGCTTACAAAAAAAGAGAGTTTGATCCCAATAGAGCTATTATTCTAAATACTGAGGAACTTGCAACTATTTATCATTTTCCTCTTTCCCATATAGACACGCCAAACATATCCTGGGTATATTCAAGAAAATCTGAACCTCCCGCTAATCTGCCGACGGAAAATTGCACCTACTTGGGCGAAACCGTTTATAGAAATCAATCAGTAAAATTCGGTATAAGAAATGACAACGATGATAGGTTGAGACATGTTTATGTAATTGGAAAGTCCGGGACCGGAAAATCATCTCTCTTTGTTACCATGATGGCTCAGGATATAGCTAATGGTGAGGGGGCGGCTATTTTAGATCCTCACGGAGAAACTATTGAAAATGTTTTGGATAGAATTCCCGACAACAGAATAGAAGATGTAATATATCTGGATCCTTCGGATACGGAATATCCCGTCGGGCTTAATCTGCTCGAGATTGATGACCCGTCTCAGAAGAACTTGATGGCGTCCGGTCTTGTTTCTGCAATAAAACAGCATTTCGATTTTTCATGGGGACCTAGATTAGAATACCTGTTAAATTACTGTGTTCTGACCTTGTTGGAAGTTCCTGGGACTACAATGCTTGGAATTACCAGGTTATTAGAAGACCAAAATTATCTTAATTATATTTTGCATTTTGTAAAAGATCCTCTTGTGCAAAAGTTTTGGTCGGAAGAGTTTAAGCAAATGAAGGGAAATCAAAAACTTGTTACGGAGGCAATTTCTCCTATACAAAATAAAGTTAATAGATTTTTAGCTTCCACTACTATTAGAAATATACTGGGTCAGAGAAAATCCACAATAGACATTTGGGATGCTATGAATTCGGGAAAAATACTTCTTATGAACTTGTCAAAAGGGAAGATAGGGCAGGATAACGCTAATTTGTTGGGGGCGCTTCTCGTATCCAGAATACAGTTTTATGCTCTTCAAAGAGCTAAAATTCCGAATGAAAAAAGAAGACCGTTCTATCTTTATGTTGATGAGTTCCAGAATTTTGCCACCGGAAGTTTTGAAGAGATTTTGTCTGAGTCAAGAAAGTATAAATTGGGTCTGAATTTGACACATCAGTTTACTGGTCAGCTTCCGGAAGATCTTTTAAAGGCCGTATACGGAAATGTGGGCACAATAATTACCTTTGCCTTAGGTGCTCCCGATGCCAAAGAATTGGCAAAAGAATTCGCTCCGTATTTCAGCGAGGAGGATATTATTTCTCTTGAGAGATTCCAGGTTTATATGAAATTGATGGTGGACGGGATGACTTCTCATCCTTTTTCAGCTAAAATATTAGTTCCTTGGGATGATGAGTTTTTAATTAAAAAAACAGGAAATAGGGAAAAAGTATTGCAGAGGAGCAGGGAGAAATATGGTGTACCGAGAGAAAAGGTAGAGTCTAAGGTTAACAAGTGGCTGTCGACCAGATTTGACAAGGGGATGGCAATTGCTCAAGAATATTCCGGTAAGAACATAAATGGTTCAATAGGTAACAATTTTGAGAGTACAGAGGAGAAATAAAAATGAAAGAGCAGGAAAAAAATAAGGATGAATTTGATTTTACGGGCACTTATCAGAAAAAATATGAAAATGTAAAAAATCTCTTGCAGTCCGCTTTGAACCAAATAGAGAAGATTCAGAATATCATTGATAATATGGAAAGAGAAGAAAGGAAGGCTCATTATCAAAGTATTCCAGGAACGGAAGGTGTATTTGACGGTCAGTATCTGGTAGCCCAAGATGGCAGGAAAACTGAGGTTCCTCCGAATTACGCTGCGAAATCAAAGCTTGTTTACGGGGATATTTTGAAAGTTTTTACGGATTCAGGCAGACAGATATTTAAGCAGATTGATAGAGTAGAAAGAAGAGTAATTGAAGGCGTTTTGACGAAAAAAGAAGGTAAGTGGTATTTGCTTTCAGATGTGGGCTCTTACAAAATATCCGATGCTTCTGCAGAGTTCAATAGTGCTGAATTAAATGATCGTGCTGTAGCTCTAATACCAGCTGAGAATACTAAAGTTCCGTTTGCCTGTTTAGACAAAGTTCTGAAAAATTCCGAAGATGCTAAAAGTTCAGTTGAGATTGAGGGAAAAAAGAAATTAAAAACTGATGTTCATAAAAATGCGGACAGGAGAATGAAGGCTTCCGCAGATAGGAACTCCTTTACCTTGAAACATGATGGTAAAGATACTGCTAGGCAGGGTTTGAAAAATGCGAAAAGTATGAAAAAGTTGAATAATAGTAATAACGTTTCGGGTGCAGTAAATAAAAAGATGAAAAAAGACTCCGAAAGTGCCGGAAGTAAAAAAATAATTGAGGAGAGTAGCCCCGCGGAAAAGACTAAAGCTTCTTACAATGCATTAGAGGACGACGATTTGAGATAATCGGTGGAAAATAGGGTGGGAGGATTATTCTGTTTCTTCCTCTTCGATTTCTATTTCAAGTTCAGGTTCTTCTATGGTCCCCTTTCTTAAATAAGGTCTTATTTCCACTTTATCAGGTTTGAACACAGGGATAGATGTTTTTATTAAGACGACAAGTTCTTTTTCTTTCCACCTTATAAATGTAATCTTTGCTTTCGCTCCCTTATCCAGTACACACTTAACTTTCTGTACAACGTAATCATTTTTTATTGTTCCTATTAGGATTTTATGATTTTTTTTATTTTTATAGACCTCTATATCGTCCTTTCTTACTTTAAATTCCAATTCCTCACCGGAAATAAAATCCTCTTCTTTTAGCCCTTTCGCCGTTATAGGTACTTCGGTTTCATAGGTGGTTCCGGGTTCTTTAAGCAAAGATTTTGTACTCACTAGTGTGCTTTCTCCGTTAGATTCGGTTTTCTTGTTTTTAGCCAGTTCCAGATTTTTTAGCGCCAGGGAATTAATAGGATCCACGGCCAGCACTTCCTTAAATAGCTTTTTTGCCTTTGTAAAATCTTTTATCTGAAGATAACATCTACCCAATCTTATTTTTGCATCTATGTTATTTGGGTAAATTTTAAGAATTTCGGAATTCAGTTTTATCGCTTCATCCCAATTTTGCTTCAACGAAGCCTCAACGGCCTTTTTTGTCAACACGGCAAGGCTTAAACTCATAAGAGATAGCATATTAAAATATAAAATTTTGTCAATAAGAGAATTTTCTTATAAAACGGGCATTTGGGTCAAGGTAACCTGCCGATAGAGATTTTTGCTATAAAAATAATCAGGAATTGTGGTAATATACTTGTTATGTCAGGTCATTCCAAATGGGCAAATATTAAAAGAAAAAAAGAAGTGACGGACGCAAAAAAAAGCAGATTGTTTTCTAAAATGAGTAGGCTTATTAGTGTTGCGGCAAAATCCGGTGCAGATCCTGATTCTAATCCAACCTTAAGATTAGCTGTTGAAAGAGCCAAAGAAGCCAGAATGCCCAGAGAGAATATAGAGAGAGCAATAGAGAAGGGGTCGGGGCAGGGGGGATCAGTAAATTTTGTTGAAGCAGTGTATGAGGGATTTGGTCCTAACGGAGAAGCTTTTTATATTAAGGCGCTTACTGATAATATAAACAGAACCGTTGCGGAAATAAGAAACATATTTAGTAGGCATGGTGGTTCGTTAGGAGCTGCCGGAAGTACCGCATATATTTTTGCATCCGATCCGGACAATCCGATTTACATGGTGGATGTTGATGATATTTCGGCGAAAAAACTTGAGGATTTGCTCGATGAACTTGACGATCACGATGATATTCAAGATATTTACGTAAATTTTGAACTCCCTGAAAAATGATAATAATAGGAATTGACCCAGGAACAGCCAGAATGGGGTATGGTGTTATAAAAGTGGGAAAAGACGGTAAGAACATTCGTTTACTGGAAAGCGACGTTATAGTAACCCACGCTGATTTGGAACCTGAAAATAGGTTGAAATATCTTTATGAAAGTCTTACATCCATTCTTAAGAAGTATAGTCCTGATGTAATGGTAATTGAAAAGCTTTTTTTTAATACAAACGCAAAAACTGCAATAGCTGTAGGTCAGGCTAGGGGTATAAGTATGCTAACGGCGGCGAATCGAAAAGTAAAAGTGAATGAATTTACTGCTTTGGAAGCCAAGTTGGTATTAACCGGCTATGGCAGGTCCGATAAGAAGGTCATGCAAGAAGCGGTTAAAAAAACTTTAAAGCTTGATGGTGAGGTAGCATCTGACGATGCTAATGATGCGGTTGCTATGGCCCTTTGCTATATAAAAAAGGTGGTTTTAGGCGGCTCCAAGCCAAAAGGAAATAAAAAGAAATAAAATGTTTTCTAAGATTCATCTTGAACTCGAAAAGAAAAATAAATATCTGATCCAGTCTTTTTTGGTTGCTGTTTTCATCTATATTTTTACGCAAGGGGTATTAGATGTCGATCCCTTGATTTTGGCGCTTCTTTCTGTGGTTTTGGTAACAACCGGAGTACTAATATCTCATTATCCGGGGGTAACACGGGAGAATTTCTTATACAGTATCTTGATGCCCTTGGGTGTCTTAGGAGGTGCTATTCTATCGCTCCATTTTTATCCTAATTTGGGGAATGTTTTTAAAATAATGGTTATTTTCTTTTTTGCCGGGGTTTACTATCTAGTTTCCCTTGCGGATAACATTTTTTTGGTAGTACAGGATAGGGAAGAGACAATTCCTCTTTACAGGGTTGCCGTAACGTGGAGTCAAATATTGCAGGTAATTGTCGCCATACCTCTTTTTTCCGGTATTTTTAAGATAAATGTCTCTCCTTATGTGCAATCAATTATAGTGGCGGTAATTTCTTTTTTATTTACTTATTATCAATTGTGGATTTACAGATTTGAACCTGATGCTAAAAAGATCGGAGCAGGGGAGAGATTTTACCTGTGTTTTCTTTCTCTGTTTTTTATTTTCACTTCTTCTCTTGCGGTATCATTTTTTCCTTCGGAAGATTTTCTGAGAGCCCTATTTGTGTCTTCAGTCCTCCTTTTTCTCTTGAATTATGTTTCAGCTCATCTTAAGAATGAAATATCTAAGGGAATGATAACGGGCTATATCGCTATCGTCCTTGTTTTTTTGTCTTTCCTGCTGTTTTTCGCACCGTAATTTTTCGTATATATACATCGGTAGCATACATACAATTTTATTTTGGTTCTTGTTTTATTTTTAATTCATTTCTTTTTGGAAATTTTAATCTTTATTTAATGTAAATAAGTTGATATATTAGGGAAAAGTAGAGTAGGGATAGTGCAATTTTCATTATATATTTAATTTCTTAGCTTAATTTTTAATGTTAAAGGCACATTGGATGTAAGATTGTCATGGTTATGTTGTCATACTATAGGTTTGAGTGCTCATTTATTTTATCCCGATTTTTTAGTCCCATAGTATTTTAGGGGAATTTAATGTTTGAGTTCTGTTACCGATAATTTAATGTAAGATTGTCATGGTTTCTTCCTGTAATATTGTCATAGTATTTTAATGTAGGATTGTCATACTTTTCCGGAGGAGTAGAGAATGTGGATAACTTTATCTGCGGGGAAAGAAAAGATAAATAGAAAAATCAGGTTGCGCGTAAATTCTGAAATCTTAATTTAGGAAATTAGTTTATTTTAATTCATTTAATTATCCTAATATGAATTAATAAATTAACGCGCGTTTATATTTCACTTCTCTTCTTGCGCCTCTTCTTAGGCGGGTTTTTTATTTATCTATTGTAATAAGGTTTTACCTCTGTCTTAACGTCGTTAAACATACATTATACGACGTTGCCCCTGTAGACTAAAGCCGCTTCCCGCTCAATTATCCTCTTAAATTTCCATCAATAATTATAAGAAAACAATTACAGGAAAATAATTTTTATTTAAATTTGATTTGAATTAAATGAAGATTAATTGATCTATTTTTACACCTACTCTCCGGATTTCTGTGCTCCTTTTGCTTTCCTATTTTTCCCGCTTTTACTGCCCTCCTTTTGCGGTATATATTCATCACAATTCACGTTCGGTTGTTACACTATCCCCTATTTCCCCTTATTTTCCTATTTTCACACCTTTTACATACAGGTATAATGCTGTTTTTTGTTTTAGTGACAACAAAAAATAATACCGACGCTCCAGAATCGATTTTAAGGCATTTTTAAAAACAAAACCATTCCAGAATCGTTTGGAGAGTGTTCCCAAGGTTCCGCACATCNNCGCCACTTACGTCTGCATGTTTTTATCGTATTCAAATAAAGTTTGGATCAGACAGCGGGCGAGCATCGGTGTCTGAAAGATCTGAGAAAATTACGCGAATTAAGCAAATGTAGAAAATGTGGAATATGTCGTATAATCATAACATATGTCCAAAATAGATTTGTCTTCAAATTTTGATGATGTCGTTTTAGATTATCTTGAATTCTGCGAAATTGAGAAAAACCTTTCCCAAAACACTATAAAAATGTATCACTTTTATCTGACCGACTTTGGTCAATGGTCTAGGAATTTCCTGAAAAAAGATGTTTTTGCTATCGGAGACATAAATGATGACATTGTCAGGGAATATCGTATCAATTTGAATAAAAGAATAAGCTCAAAATCTAATACGGAGTTTAAAAGGTCAACTCAAAAGACTTTTCTTGTCGCTCTGAGGGCATTTTTGAAATATTTGGTTGTGGAAAAAGGTTTGGAAATAATCCCCCCGGAAAAAGTGATTTTAGGCAAGTCTGAAGATAGAGTTCCAAAAGTTTTGAATTCTCAACAAATGAGGAAATTGTTTGAAGTTCAAAATCTGGATAAAAAGTCCGGTATCAGGGATAAGGCTATTATTGAAACATTATACAGTACGGGTTTGCGGGTATCAGAGCTCGTTGCGTTAAATCGTGATGAAATAAATCTGGATACCGGTGAGTTTACTGTTGTAGGTAAAGGAAGAAAAGCTCGTACAGTATATCTCTCTCCGGAAGCCATTAAGTGGCTTAGAAGATATTTGTCTGCCAGAGCGGATCCTTTTGTCCCGTTGTTTATAAGATATTCAGGTAAAAAAATGCAGGAAAACGATTTCGACGGGGAATCTTTAAGAATAAGCCCCAGAAGTGTTCAAAGACTTATCGCAAAGTACGTGAAAAGAGCCGGAATATCTGTTGATGCTACTCCTCATACCCTAAGACATACCTATGCCACCGGTCTTTTGTCAGAGGGGGCCGATCTTCGTGAAGTCCAGGAGCTTCTTGGGCATTCCAATGTTTCAACTACTCAGATTTACACCCATGTTACCAATAAACAGCTTAGAGATATTCATAAAAAGTACCATAAGGATATTTTTGCGGAAGATAATGATTCCGGCAAAAATTCGGACAATTTGGATAGGGTTTCTTCTCTTAATTGACTAGATTCTGAAATTAAACCAGCAATTCTTTAACCGGCTTGAAGCTTTTCCTGTGGATGTCGCACGGCCCATATTTTTTTAAGGCATCTATGTGGTATCCGGTGCCATATCCCTTGTGCCTATCAAAACCATATACCGGGTATTTTTCATGCATTTTTATCATTATTTCATCCCTGTAAACTTTTGCCACTATGCTGGCGGAGGCAATAGATATGCTTTTACTGTCCCCATTTACAATATTTTTCTGGTATTTTTTTCTTATTGTGTCAATTCTAAACATGTCGGTGAGTACAAATTGCGGTCTGATTTTCAAATCACGTATCGATTGAAGAAAAGCTCTTTGCGTCAATTCTGATAATCCTACTCTGTCCACTTCTTCCGCTTCAAAGGTCTCTATTGAGTAACTTATTGCCTCGTTTCTTATGAATTCGGATAAAATTTCTCTTTTTCCAGCTGATAATTTTTTAGAATCGTCTATTTTCCTATAAAATTCCGTCCCTTCCTCGTTTCTTCTTACCCTTCCGTTCTTTTGTTGGTTGTATTTTCGGTTTTTCGCATATTCGACGTCGTTATTTATATATTTTCTGCTTTCATTCTCTTCATTATTTTTATCTCCGGTCTTAGTATTACCTAATAATTTACTCATTTCTTCATTATTCCTCTTACTTGCGACATTTTCTCGCCCAGTAACTTCCATATTTGAATTCATTTTCGGCCACCTATCTTCCAAATCTTTGCTGAAGATTTTTTCCAAGTCCAGAATTACCGCTACTGCCACAAATGGACCGGCTAACGGTCCCCTACCCACCTCGTCTACTCCGGCTACATATCTTATGCCGTTGTTATAAAGTTTTCTTTCATATTGAGTAATTTCACGGAAATTCATTTTATTCAGTGGATATTTCCTGTTCTTCCTCACCTATCACTGCTACTGAGGCTACCTTATCTCTTTCGTTCAGTTTTATCAATCTTACCCCTTGTGTGGCTCTTCCTAAAGTAGGAATTTGTTTTGCCGACAATCTTATGATTTTTCCCGATGTTGTAGCAATAAGTACATCAAGGTTTTTATCTCTCTCAATGGCCCTTGCGGTGACTAAACGCCCTGTTTTGTCTTTTACCTTGTATGTTAAGATTCCGGAACCGGCTCTTTTTTGCACTTTATATTCCTCTGTTGCCGTTTTTTTGCCGTAACCAAGCTCTGAAAGGACTAAAAGTTCAATATTTTTACTCTTTTTAGGTATTATGACTGTTCCCACAACGCTATCTTTTTCCCGCGACAATTTTATTCCTCCTACTCCTTTTGCTGATCTTCCCATAGGTCTAACATCTTTTTCGCTGAATCTTATAGACTGACCCATTTCGGTAGTTAATAACACATCATCCTCGCCCGAAGTTGTGTCAACAAAAGTTAAGTTGTCTCCTTTGTCCAGTGTTATGGCTATTATTCCCGCGGTTCTGATATTTGCAAAATCTTCCATAGGAGTTTTTTTGACTACTCCTCTGGATGTGGTGAAGAAAATAAAGCCGTTTTTGCTCTCAAGCTCTTCACTAGTTTTGGTTAAAAAGGCCTCTACCCTCTCGTCCTGTTTCATACTAAGGAAGTTTATCAAGGGAGTTCCTTTTGCGTTTCTTGAGGATTCCGGTATTTCCCATATTCTTAATTTGTAGACTTTTCCTGTATTTGTGAAGAAAAACGCCCAGTCATGAGTATTGCATATCTTGATAGTTTCAACAGCGTCTTCCTCTTTCAATTCCTGGCCCTTTACTCCCTTTCCTCCCCTGCCCTGTTTCTTGTACGTTGTCTCTTTTAATCTTTTTATGTATCCTCCTTCAGAAATAGTGACGATACATTTTTCATTTACAATCAGATCCTCATCGCTAAGCTCCCCTATTTTCCCCTTAATAACCTTAGTTTTTCTGGGATCGGCATATTTGTTTTTTAATTCGTTTAGCTCACTTTTTATGGTGTTAATTATTCTTTTCGGGGATTTAAGCAGGTCTTCGTAGTCGGCAATTGTCTCCAGTATTTGTTTTAGTTCGTCCTCTATTTTTTTCCTTTCCAATGCGGCCAATCTTCTAAGTTGCATGTCCAATATTGCCTGAGCTTGAATTTCTGACAATTTAAATCTTGTTATCAACCCTTCCTTGGCGGTTTCGGCATCCTTACTTGATTTGATAAGTTTTATGACTTCATCGAGATTATCTAAGGCTATTTTCAAACCTCTTAATATATGAGCTCTTTCCTCCGCTTTTTTGAGTAAAAAAATTGTTCGTCTTACTACTATTTGTTGTCGGTGCTTTACAAATTCTTCTAAGATGTTTTTCAAAGGCATCAATTTAGGCTCGTTGTTTAAAAGAGCTACAAAATTTGAATTGAAGGTGTTTTGAAGCTGAGTATATTTAAAAAGTTGATTTTTTATCTTGTTTACAACCGCCTCCTTTTTTAGCTCTACTACTATTCTTATGCCGTCTTTGTTTGATTCGTCCCTGATATCGGAAATTCCTATTACTCTTTTTTCCTTTACCAAATCGGCTATTTTTGCTATGAGAGTGGCTTTATTCACCATATACGGAATCTCCGTTACTACCAATTTAGTTTTTCCGTTTTTGGTTTCCTCTACATCAACTTTTGCTCTCGTAACCACCTTTCCCCTGCCGGTTGCGTACATTTGCACCAGTTCTTTTTGGTCGTAAATTATTCCTCCGGTCGGAAAATCCGGGCCAAGAATTACTTTTGTTAAATCCTCTACATTGGCGTCGGATGAGAAATTTAGAGTTGCTACCTGTTTTGGGTCGTCTTTTTTTGGCGCCTCTCCGATATCTTCCGCTTTGTCTATCAAAACATTTATGCCGTCCACTATTTCCCCGAGATTATGAGGTGGTATATTTGTTGCCATACCAACAGCTATTCCCGTCGCTCCGTTTAAAAGCAAGTTCGGTATATTTGAAGGCAGATATACGGGTTCCTCGTTTTGCAAATCGTTCACTTCGAAATCTACGGTTTCTTTGTCTATATCAGCATAAAGCTCTTCCGCTATTTTCTCCAATTTGCATTCAGTGTATCTCATGGCTGCCGGAGGATCCCCATCAATACTTCCAAAATTTCCCTGCGGTTTTATCAACGGGTATCTCATGCTGAAGTCTTGTCCCATCCTTACTAAGGCGTCGTAAACGGAAATATCTCCGTGTGGGTGATATTTTGCCAAAACTCCCCCTACCACACTAGCGCATTTGTGAAATTTTCCCGAAAAAGTCATTCCCGACTCCTGCATAGCGTATATTATTCTTCTCTGCACGGGTTTTAGGCCGTCTCTTACATCGGGAAGAGCCCTGGAAACAATTACGCTCATTGCGTAATCAAGGTAGGAACTTTCCATCTCCGACGTTATTTCGGTATTTAGTATGTTCGGATTTTCTGTAATTTCCGTATTTTCAGTCTTTTTGTCTTTTTCGTTCATAAACCTAATAATTTTAGCAAATTTAAGGGAAAATTGAAGCGTTATTAAAGGCTCATAATGCCTTTTACGAATTCTTNNTACGAATTCTTTTCTTTCTATCAGTTTATCGGCTGTTCCGATGTCGCCTGAAAAATTAAATCCGAACTTCTGTTCCAGTATTTCGCGTATGTCTTCGTTTTCCGTTAAAATATAGGTTTTTCCCATGGAAATGCACGGAGCATTAAAAAACCATCTTTGGTGGTCAAAATTGTTTAATACTTCTTTTATGAGAGGACTGTAGTCAACAACAAATTTTTTGCTCTCCCATAGTTCTATTTGCCCTATTGTAAATTTTGTACCCAAATTGGGGAATTCTATTATCTTTACGTCATCAATAATGGCTTGCCTCGGATTTTTATAAACATATTCCTCCTGATCTATGAAATATTTTTCAATCCAATTTTTGGGCATATCGGCTTTTGGTATAAGATCTTCAAAAGCTTGCGCGTCTCTAGGTGATGTCAATGAAGTTTTAAAATTTAAGGTGTTTGAAACTATTGCGGCGTAAAGTAGTTTCGCGCTTGTCTGAGATATTTTATCCGAAAATCCTCTTTTCTTGTATTCTTCCCATATTAATGTCGCACACGCTCCGATGTTTTCGATTTTTGCCTTTTCTCCTAATTTCTGCCTCCAATATTCTTCATATCCCACGTGATGGTCATATATTTCTATTATTTTTTCTTCCCTAACGAATTTGGGAAATGTATGAGGATCCGTTGTGTCAACCATAACAAACTTTAATTCTTCTAATTCTTCGGTTTTTGGCTCCTTTTCATATTTAAGGTCCCAGGATTTTATTTCCGCCGTAACGCTGTTTGTCGGCTCTTTCGGTACATACGCCACTGCGTATTTTCCTTCTAGATTTAAAAGTTCCGCGTAGGTGTTGGAACAGGCAAGGGAATCCATGTCTGATGTATATAGTGCTTGTGTTACTCCTATTTTTTCCATTTTTTCTTCTTATTCTTATTCTTACTATTTCTTACTATGAAAGAAAATTGCTAAGTAATATCAATATTTGCTTCATGAGCGTGGGTGGTGATAAATCTTTTTCTCGGTGCCACCTCTTCTCCCATAAGGGTTGTGAAAACTTCATCGGCATGCTCGGCATCTTCCACAGTTATTTTTTTAAGTCTTCTTGTCTGCGGATTCATGGTTGTTTCCCAAAGTTCCTCAGCATTCATTTCTCCGAGGCCTTTAAATCTTTGAACAATAGCTTTTTTCCCTTCCTCAGTTTTTAGAAACTCCTCCCGATCTTTATCGGTAAAAAGATATCTTTTTTCCTTCCCCCAAACTGCCTTGTAAAGCGGTGGGAAGGCCACATAAATGTTTCCGTTCTTTATTAAATCCGGCATATGTCTGTAAAAAAATGTTAAATAAAGAGAATTTATGTGCATTCCGTCGGTATCGGCATCAGCCATGATTATTATTTTGTGGTACCTTAGCTTTGAAGAGTCAAATTGGTCCCCTATTCCGCAACCGATTGCCACTATAATGTCCTTAAACTTTTCAGAATCAACTATTTTGTCCAATCTTGCGCGTTCGGTGTTTAGTATTTTTCCGAAAATGGGTAAGATTGCCTGTGTATCCCTGTTTCTGGCTTGTTTAGCAGTTCCTCCCGCGGAATCTCCTTCTACCAGGAATAATTCTGTTAGTTCGGGATTTTTTTCCGAGCAATCTGCTAATTTTCCCGGCAATACTCCCCCGCTTTCAAGAGCTGTTTTTCTTATAACCGTATCTCTTGCGGCTTTCGCGGCCATTCTTGCTTTATATGAAAGAACATTTTTGCTTATTATGGCGTTTGCATCCTTGGGGTTTTCGGCCAAATACTGTTCTAATGCTTCTCTTACCACAGCCTCTACTGCTATTCTTGCTGATGTGTTTCCCAGCTTTGATTTGGTTTGTCCCTCGAATTGAAGAGTTGAAGAGTCAAGAGAAACGGAAATTATTGCTGTCAGCCCTTCTTTTAAATCATCCCCCGATAAATTATCATCCTTATCTTTTAGAGCACCTATTTTTCTGGCGTAATCATTTAAACATCTGGTTAACGCCATCCTGAAACCTGTCAAGTGAGTTCCCCCCTCTATGTTTTTCAAATGATTTGCAAAACAAAGGACATTTTCCCTAAAAGTGTCGTTATACTGCATGGCTACCTCTACATTTACATCTCCGTATTGTTTTTGAACATAGAAGGGCTTCCGATTTATCACATCTTTGTTTTTGTTCAGTGCATCCAAATATGCTTTTATCCCTCCCTCAAAGTAAAAAACATACTTTTGATCAATTTTATGACTCAATACCTCAAATTTTATTCCAGCTGTGAGATAAGCGTACTCTTTTATCTGGTTTACGAAAAATTTAAAGTCAAAGTCGGTAGTTTCAAAAATCTTCTTGTCGGGTTTGAATTGAACTATGGTCATAGTTTCGTAATTCCAACTATCCGCNNCTATGTTCCATTCGGCGTTTTTCAGTTTTGTCGGTTTTTTAGGGTCTATTTCCTCCACCGGCCTTACTTTGTTTCCCCCGTTCTCATATTCCTGCATGAAAGTTTTTCCGTTTCGCTTTGTTATTACTCTAAACCATTCGGAAAGTGCATTTACCACAGAAGAGCCTACTCCGTGCAATCCGCTGGATACCTTGTATCCACCGCTTCCGAATTTTCCTCCGGCATGAAGTTTTGTGAAAGCAAGTTCCAGCGCGCTAACCCCGTATCCTTGTTTTATATCGGTCGGTACTCCTCTTCCGTTGTCGTATACGGTACAGGAGCCATCGTTGTTAAACTCAANNGATAATGTGCGTAGCATATCCGGCTATTGCCTCGTCCATGGAGTTGTTGACTATTTCCGTTACAAGATGGTTTAAACCTTCTTCCCCTGTTGAGCCTATATACATTCCCGGCCTTTTTCTTACCGGTTCCAAGCCCTCTAAAACCTGTATTTGGTCGGCTCCGTATTCGTCTAAATTTTTATTTTTATTTTCCATAAGTTCAAAAAATGAGCAGGATTTAAGATATCACTTTTAGAATGCAAACTACAATAGCTTTTATATTTTACCTGTTAAATAAGCGTTTAACAAGGATTTTAGGAGAGATTTAAAACTAGGGATTCAAGAGATAATCTGACATTTACATTGGAGTTTTCAAGATCGTTTTTTACCTCAATGATTTTTGAGATATTTTTTGGAGCGGAAGTATTTTTGGGATTTCTGAGCATAGCTTCTCTACTCTCTTCCACCCATTTTTCCAGCATTTCTATAACATCCTCTTTTTCTTCCTTGGAGATTTCAGGGCAAATATCCAATCTTTTTCCCGGCTCCATTTTTATAATTTCTTCAAGAGACGGCATAACGGTGTTTTCTGTGCGGTAATTTTCATTTTCACTTTTTCTTTCCTTTAAGTCTATCAACCGGCATCTTGAAACTATTGTGTTAAGAATAAAATTATATGTTTTTGCGGACAAAATTATCTCTGATTGAGATGGTGGTTCCTCAAGTGTTTTTAAAAGAGAGTTTTGAGCTTGAACGGTCATTTTTTCGGCATCAAAAATTATGAGAAATTTCTTTCTATACGAAAATGGTTTCTCCCGAAGGAAATTTGTTCCTTCCCTCGTTTGTGATATGCCGATTGATTTTTCTCCTTTTTCACGGTTGATTATAAAAATATCAGGTTTATCCTCCAATTCCTGAATTTCTTCAAAATTCTTTCCTTCCTCTTTGTTTACAATATCCACTATTTTCTTCTCTCTATCCTCTTTGTTTCCACCGAAAATTAAAACAGACCCATTCATAATTGGAATTATACCTTAATAAAGAAGATTAAATTAAAATTAACTAAAAATAAAAAATACTTTGTTTGTTGAATTTGATCCTCGCAGTTGTTAACATAATATAAGTGTAATTCTGCCCTATGGATAAATTAAATGAAACAAAAACTGTAGCTGATGTTCTTTATGAAAAAAAACTAATCAGTTCCGATCAGCTTGCTGCCATTAAATTTGAAAGTGTAAACACCGGAAAAAGTATAGATTCCATCATAAAAGATAGGGGTTATGTAAAAAGCGAGGATTACGCCCAAGCTTTCGGGGAAGTTTATGGTATCGGGTTTGCAAATCCAGGTGTCGGTCAGATAAACCCCGAATTGTTTGATAAGATCGGTAATGATATAGCTAAAAAATATCGTGTTTTCCCCCTTGAACTAAATGGTAATACCCTGTCTTTGGCCATGCTTGATCCCCTGGATCTTCAAACGATAGATTTTATTGAAAGAAGAACCGGTTATAAAGTTCTGCCGTTTATCACAACTGAAAAAATAATGGATAGGGTTTTGGATGAGCAGAAAGGGAAAGAGCTTGGTGAAGAGATTTCCGCCGCAATGGAAGAAATCGCGCAAAATACGGTGAAGATAGAAGAAGGCCAGCTGGAGATGAATGACGCAACTATCAGGGATGCACCTATTGCTAGAGTTGTCGGGATGATACTTGAAACTTCGGTTAAATCGGGAGCGTCCGATGTTCACATTGAACCCGGGGAAGATTATTGCAGATTGAGATATAGGATCGACGGAATTTTATCGGAGAAGATAAAGATCCCAAAGGAAATGACCGATTCTGTTGTAGCGAGGATAAAAATACTGGCGGGAATGAAAATTGACGAGAAGAGAGTGCCTCAGGATGGGAGGTTTAAGGTCCAGGTCGGTAAGACGGAAACTGACCTTAGAGTTTCAACATTGCCTACGGTTTTCGGTGAAAAGGTAGTTATAAGACTTCTAAAAGAAGAAGGAGTTGTTTTTACTTACAGAGATCTTGGAATGCGGGGACTTACTCTAAAAAGGTACGAAGAAATGACCTTGAAACCTAACGGAATGATACTTGTTACAGGTCCTACTTCATCAGGGAAAACCGTTACCTTGGCATCCACTTTGAGCAAATTAAATACGATAAGAGTTAATGTTGTAACCATAGAAGACCCTGTGGAAATAAGAGTTCCCGGAGTAAATCAGGTTCAGGTAAATCCTCAGGCGGGTCTTACTTTTGCCTCAGCTTTAAGGGCTTTTTTAAGACAGGACCCAAATATTATTATGGTCGGAGAAATCAGGGATAGTGAAACTGCCGAACTTGCAGTTCATGCTGCTTTGACCGGGCATCTTGTTCTATCAACTTTACACACTAATTCAGCTTCGGGTGCAATTCCCCGACTTTTGGACATGGGGATTGAGGATTTCTTTCTCTCCTCAACTATACTTGGAATATTGGCGCAAAGATTGGTTAGGAAAGTGTGTCCTTATTGCAGGGAGGAATATTCTCCCCCAGAGGAAATAGCCGATGATATAAAAGCTCTTTTGAATGAATTGTCTTCTAATTCTGTTTTGATGTCCAAAGATACGGAAATTGCAAAAATAATAAAAAGTGTTATGGCAAAAGAAGATATCACTTTATACAGAGGAAAAGGATGCCCAAAGTGTGATAGTGGATACAAAGGAAGAATCGGAATCTTTGAACTTTTGCCGATGTCAGAGAAAATAGCAGCAGCAACATTAGATAGGTCTCCGTCCACAAAAATAGAAGAAATAGCCAAACAGGAAGGTATGGTTACTCTGCTTCAGGATGGTTATATCAGAGCTTTGCAGGGTGAGACAACACTTGAGGAAGTTATGAGAGTTACCAAGTGAGATTTTTGGAATATAATTTTGTTTGGTTTGAAAATATGTAAGTATTAAAGAAAGGAATAAGTAAAAGTGAAAATTAATGCAACTCAATTATTAGAGAAAGTGGTGGACATGGAAGCATCGGATCTTCACATATCGGTTGGAGCCAACCCATATGTCAGGGTAAATACTGTCTTGAAGCCCTTGACAGAATATCCGGTTATGAATGTTGATGATGTTGAGTTTGTGATCTCTCAATTTTTAGATGCAAAACAAAGAGAACTTCTTGAAATAAACAAGGAATTGGATTTTTCTATTGCTCTTGGTCAGAAAGCGAGATTTAGAGTAAATGCTTTTTTTCAAAGAGGATATCCGGCTGTGGCCCTAAGGCACATTACTATGGATATTCCCACAATTGAGGATCTTCATTTGCCACCTATACTTAATTCCGTTTGTAATTTAAAACAGGGTCTTGTCATTATCGTAGGTCCTGCAGGTCAAGGAAAATCAACAACAATAGCCTCAATGATAGAAAGTATTAATAAAACCAGATCGGAACACATAGTTACCATTGAGGACCCGATAGAATACGTTTTTACAAACAAGTTATCTTTGATAGAACAAAGGGAGATGTTTCTTGATTCACATTCATGGGAAATTGCGCTCCGCTCGGTTATGAGACAGGATCCAAACATTGTCTTTATAGGTGAAATGAGGGATGCAGATACTATTAGATCTACTCTCCAGATAGCGGAAACCGGACATTTGGTTTTTACTACGTTACATACGAACTCGGCTTCTCAGACAATAGACAGAATAATTGCTTCTTTTGATGAAGAGAAACAAAATGAGGTAAGATCACAGCTTTCGCAGGTTGTGGAAGTGATAATTTCGCAAAGATTACTTCCATCAGATAAGATGGGTTCTGTTCCTGCCTGTGAAATAATGATTAATAGTGACGCAATAGCAAATCTTATCAGGGAAGGAAAAACTCACATGATAGATAATATTATAAATACAAGTGCTCAGTACGGAATGGTCAGTATCGAAAAAAGCATAGCAAATCTTGTTTTGTCAGGAACCGTTGCGCTTGAGGATGGTTTGAGATATGCTCCCAGGCCTCAGGAACTGCGAAGGTTGGTGGACAAAAAGTAAATATGCCTATATATACCTATACAGCAAAAAACAATGTCGGCGGAACCGTGAGTGGAGATGTGGAAGCCAGGAATAGAGAGACCGCTGTCGGTCTTTTGAAAAATCAGGGATTTACGGTTGTTTCAATAAAGGAGAAAACAGCGGGTTTTTCCGATATTTTGTCGGACTTTAAGAATGTCCCGCAGGGGGAAGTAGCGACATTTACAAGGCAGCTTTCTACCATGGTTTCTGCCGGTCTTCCGATTGCTCGAGCCCTCGAAGTTCTGTCTTCCCAATCTACAAACAGCAAACTTAAAAAAATAATTTCGGACGTTTTAAAATCTGTTGAAGGAGGCGCCTCTCTGTCGGCCTCTTTCTCACTTTATCCCAAGGTTTTTTCAAATACGTATGTTTCGCTCGTAAGAGCCGGAGAGTCATCGGGAAAACTGGATGTTATTTTGAAAAAACTGGCTGACAACATGGAGGCAGACAGGGAGCTAAATTCAAAATTTAAGTCTGCAATGATATATCCGATTGTCATTTTGGTTGCCATGATGGCTGTAATGCTGATTCTGATGGTTTTTGTTATGCCGAAACTTACTACTATGTATGAGGGTATGCAAATAGAGTTACCGGCTACAACAAAGATGATTATAAATGTGTCTAATTTTATGGCTAAATATATCTATTTGATATTGATAGTTATTGTAGGGTTGGTTCNNTTCCGAGAGGGGGAAAAATTTTGTTTCGGAGATAATCGGCAAAGTTCCGGTTTTTGGAAAGATAACTCTTATGAAGGATTATTCCAGTTTTAGTAGAACGCTATCGCTGTTGATAAATGCGGGTGTTCCTATAGTTGATGCTTTAAATATAGTTTCGGTAACCATGTCCGGAATGCCATTGAGGAGAGCTATTCAGGAGGCGGCAAGACAGGTAGAAAAAGGAAATTCACTTTCAAGTTTTTTTAAGAGCAATTCTGCCTTTCCTCCGTTAATTGGACAAATGATGGGAGTTGGAGAAGAAACCGGAAAAACCGATGAGGTCTTGGAAAGAGTTGCTGTCTATTATGAAGGAGAAGTAAATAATTTGGTGAAAGGTCTTTCGTCCGCTCTGGAGCCGTTGATACTTGTGATTCTTGGTGTTATGGTCGGATTTCTTATTATTTCAGTTATTACTCCTATTTATAAGTTGACAAGCGCAATCTAATTTAGTGTAGAATTAATCTAGTTGTTTGAAATATAAAATTAATTTTACTCAAAGTAAGAATTTGAAGGGAGGTGAAATAGAAAAATGAATAAGAAAAAACAAAGAGGTTTTACGCTTATTGAAATGCTTGTTGTTATTGCAATTATTGCTATATTAGCGGGAGCTGTTTTGTTAGCTATAAATCCTGCGGAAACGATGAAAAAAGGTCGGGATTCCACAAGACTTAGTGATATGGATACCTTGAGGACTGCTATAAATATGGCTATAGCAGAAGGGGAAATCACTTTAAAAAATATGAATGGAACTAGTAAAAATAGTGGCAGCTCTAGTCAGGTGTTAGATGGTACGACTGGATATGTTGTTTTTGTTATTCCTACAGGGAAAACAGGTTTGAAGAGGTATATTCCTACTCTTCCGAAAGATCCTATTAATACCGATATCAATGTGTATACTTTCTTATCTAATGCTACTGACTACGAGATAGATGCGCATCTAGAGTCTGCTGATAATGCATCGAAAATGGAAAATGATGGTGGAAATGATAAAACCAGATTTGAAGTAGGTACGGATCTGACATTATTGGATTTGGTAACTGGGGATTAAGTTAAGACTTTGATTTGTAAATATTAATGGATATTGAATTTGTGAATCTGAGTTGAAGTGTTGGGAGTATGGCGAGGAAAGGCCACGCCTTCGGCGTGGCCTTTCTTTTCGTTTCTCGTTTCTCGTTTCTTCGTTAATTTTTGTAAATTTTTGTATCATTCCTCTTTTTATCTTTTTTATATTTTCAGCTACTTCCAATTTCAATTACCAGTAAATACCTTAATATTGGATGTTATTCTACAGCTGAGTAGTCTGAAANNTAACGACCTTAATATTGGATGTTATTCTACAGCTGAGTAGTCTGAAAGAAATTTGCTCTCGGCATATTTTTAAGCCCGAAGATTTGTTTTTCTACCTCTTCTCTATCCCTTTCTTCCAGAACTGTAATTTCCTGTTCTTTTAACTGTCCCTTCTTTTTGGAATCCAATTTAATTCCGTTTTCAAATACATTCATTATTTCTTTTTCATCATCCTGAGCCAGTATTCTGTTTATTGATATTTTTCGGCAGGATACGCATTCGTGAATCAGCATTAATTCGCCTTTTATTTCCATCCCCCATTTATTGACATGGGGATTTTTTATTGTTAATCCTATCGGTTTCATTCCTCCGTTGCACGAAGACATCCTATCCCCGGCTGTAGCGTGATCCACATGTTTGGACCACAGGCAGTATGGACAGTGGTTTCTATTTACTGTGTTATCGTATTTGCTTATCGGCACCCATTTTTTGCAATTTATACATATGAAACCTTTATTTTTTTCTTCCTCTTTTGGATTCATATTTTGATTATACTTAATCCTTAAGTTTTCTGCATTGGAGTTGTTATTTTCTTGTCTTATTTTTGATTAAACTTCCATCTTTGAAACAAATTTAAAACNNCTTTTTAATAAACCTTTTCTAATGTAAAATGAAAAACATGCAGGCGGCGTTATTTATTTACCTTTTCATAATCGGTCTTTTTGTGGGTTCTTTTTTAAATCTTGTTTCCGACCGTCTTCCGAATGGAAAAAAATTTGTTTTCGGTCGCTCAAAGTGTGATTTCTGCCACGAAACACTAAAGCCAAAAAATCTCATTCCGATATTCTCTTTTGTTTTTCAGAAAGGAAGATGTTCTTTCTGTCATAAAAAATTACCTCTCTTCTACCCTCTATCGGAGTTTATGACCGGGGTTTCTTTTGTGCTGGCAGGTCACTTGTCCGATTTTGTTTATAATCCGAATGTCCAAAGCACTATTTTGCTTTTTTATTACATTGTAGTTTTTGGTTTTTTCATAACTATTTTTCTTACAGATGTTAAGTATTATCTAATACCTGATTCTATCGTTATCCCCGCCATTGTTTTCGTTTTTTTGTCTTCTGTGCTTTTTAGGGTTTTTGACCTGGTTGATTTAAAAAGAAACTTAGCCGCAGATGAGCTCGGAGTTTATTTGCTGAGAACGGATTATTTTAATAACCACATTTTTTATTCATTAAAGGAATTTGGGTTCGTTCTTTTAGGCGCCATCGCTATCTCATTATTTTTTCTTTTTCTCATTTTCATTACGAAAGGAAGAGGCATGGGTTTCGGAGATGTAAAATTGGGTTTTCTGATAGGACTTGTCAACGGTTTTCCCTTTGGAATTTTTTCAATTTTTTTAGGTTTTATCGTAGGAGCGGTTTATAGTCTTTTGCTTATGCTTATGAAAAAAAAGACGATAAAAGATACTATACCCTTCGGTCCTTTTCTTATTATCGGAAGTGTTATTACTCTTTTGTTCGGGCAGACTATTTGGGAATGGTATTCAAATCTGGGCGCGTTTATTATCTGATACTTTATTATCTGATAGAAGTTATTTTTTGATTCTGAGGATTTTGAACATTTGATGCCCCATAACTGAGATTAGAAACCCTTGCTTGTATTTTACTTTTAGGAAGTTGTATCCAAAATATACTTCCCTTACCTACCCCCTCTGACGTAGCCCATATTTTTCCTCCCATTCCCTCAACATACAATTTTGCGATGTAGAGTCCTAGTCCCGTTCCTCCGGTATCTGACGCTATAGTGTACGAATTGTCTATTCTTCCGAATTTATGGAAAAGTTTTGGAAGGTCTTCTTTGCTTATTCCCGCCCCGGTGTCTTTGATTGATATAACTACTTTATCGATATCTGTTTCCACATGAATGTCAACCCCACCCCGTTCGGTAAATTTTACCGCATTATCTATCAGGTTAATTATCACATCTCTCATTTTTTCTTTATCTATGTCAACGAAAACATCTTCGCATGATTCGTCAAATTTTAGATAGATATCTTTTCCGCTTAGCTTTATTTCAAAGTTGGAAATTATCTCCCGTATCAAGTCGCACACGTTAACCTGTTGTATGTTAAAAAATACTTTTCCCTGTTCAAATTTTGAAATATTAAGCATGTCGTTTATGAGGTCTATCATTCGCTGAGTTCCTTTTGCGGCTTTTTCCAGATATTCGAGCTGTTTTCCTTTTAATTTTCCCGCTTTTTGTTGCTCCAGCATCCAAAGATAGCTTTTTACTATTGTCATCGGGGTTCTTAATTCGTGGGAGGCAACAGTTAAAAATTCATCTTTCATTTTGTTTATGGCAAGAAGGTTTTCATAAGCTTCCGAAAGTTCGTTTTTTGCATCTTTTAGGTTTTTGTAAAGCCGGGCGTTCTCCAATGCAATTCCCGCGTTTTCGGAAAATTTTCTCAGCATCTCTTTTTCAAAATCGCTTAAATCGTTTGTATCTTTTGACATGCTTATGATAAGTACTCCGATTGGTCTATCTCTCGCCATAAGAGGTGTTGCTACATTTAGTTCGGTCCCCAGCATTTCCTGTATTTCCCTTGCGGAGTTAAAAGTTACTGCGGGGCCGAGAAAGTCAAACAGGTTTTTAGAAACGTACTGTTTTCTTTCAAGTATTGCTTTTATGCACAAATTATCCTGATACCCGAGAGCAATGCTGGAATTTCCAAGAGCGTTTTTTAATTTTTGCATCATTTTCTCGTCTTTTATAGTTTGGGATATGGCGGTTTTTACCAGTTTTTCTTTTTGTTCGTCTATAAGCCAAAGTATTGCCAGTTCATAACCGAGTGCCATCGGAATTATATCAGCTATTTTTTGAGCCATTTCGTCAAAGTCGTTAGTTCCTAGGATTATCTCTATGAGTTTGTAAGTTGCGTCCAGAGCGCGGTTTTTGTCAACCAGGGCCAAAAGATCGCTTTCTTTTAGTTGGACAGTTTGTTTTTCCATGGTATCAAATTTAAGTATACACAATAGGCTGATATGCATAAAGGTGTTTTCAGAGTGGTAAATCTTTATTTCCGTTGTTACGCGCACGATCGGGCGATATTACAATGAACATGCTATAATACGGGAAATAAATCTAAATAGAAAAGAGAGGAAAAAATGAAAAAGAGAAATGTGTTGTTCTTGGCTTCTGTTTTGATGATGTGTTTTGTTTTGGCCGTGGGTGGGTGTACAGGTGGCAAAGAGGTGATCGCGGGGAAATATGATTCCATGGAAGAAGAGCAGATTTCTGTGATTTCCACCAAGACAAAGACCCCGACTTTAATCCCCACCACTATTTCATCTCCCACCGTAACTCCCGAGCCGACTCCGACTAAGATACCCTCCCCCACCCCAACCCCTGCACCTGAGTTTGAATCTCAGAGACAGAGAGTAAGAATTCTGATGGAAAAATATGGGGATGTGCAGGAGTATTACCTTAGCGATGATTACTGGGAATTACTGTATCAGCGTATAGAAAAATTTGGTGTTGCTGAGAAAATAACCGCATTTGAACTACATGGCAATGACTACAATATGTACAATGGGGGCTACTCTTTAGGACCCGAAGGTTTCTACAGTCAAATTGACTACCTTATGAGAAATGAGTACCATTTTGTGACTGTTCATGAATTGCAGGGATTTTTGGAAGGCTGGCTGGATTTACCTAAAAGGTCAATTATCTTAACTAGTGACTCGGGTAATCCATCAAAGGAATCCAATTTAAGCATCATTGAACAGTTTTCAGAACTGACCGCAAAATACGGTTACAGGCCTCATATTCAATCGTACATTTGGACGTTCAATATGACTGCGGAGGAAAGTTCAAAGTGCAAGAATGATGCGTGCTGGGAAAGTTTTAGAAATGCTATGAATTCCGGGTTCTTTACCTTTGGAACGCATTCGGAATCTCACCATGAGTTTGGGCTTGAAACCGGCGAATTTTTGTACAGGGACCTGAAACAGTCTCTGGATGAAATATATGAAAATATGGGGATTCAGGTTTATGCCATAACCTGGCCACACGAGTCGTGCAGTAAAGAAACGGAAATATTAAGTGATTTGGGAATAACGATTGGATTTGGTGGTTTAAGCAAGCCAGAGAGAGACTCGTTTGTTTATAAGGAAGACCCTATGAATTTATGTCTTCCAAGGTTGTTCCCTCCAAACGGAGGCAGTACATATTCCGAAAGTTCAAGACCTTATGGGTTTACCCTTCAGGATATACTTGATTTGCAGATGAAGAGCAAACAATAGTAGGTTCGAATATATTTAAACCGGTATATCACACGTTTGTTTTGTGGTTTACCGGTTTTTCTTTTGTGTTTTTTACTTCTGAAATTAATTTAATTTTAAATTTTAAGTTTACGAGCTTAATAGTAAGAATGAGTGCTTGACAATGATTCCTTTTCCCTTGATAATTTTATTGATGAATGAAGATATTTTGGTAGATAATCTCCATCAGGATATAGAGCCAAAAGGACCTAAGAAGAAGTTTTCCTTTTTACTGAAAATTCTTATTCCCCTGTTTTTGTTATTAATATTGAGTATTTTGGGT
>MTKZ01015394.1_pt1 | contig 24504 bp, 21 predicted proteins | sample 1042781 | NCBI WGS metagenome assembly MTKZ01 (sample SAMN06212207, study PRJNA360539) | anaerobic digester metagenome | biome: Wastewater treatment plant; material: sludge; isolation source: anaerobic digester fed with sludge from wastewater treatment plant | place: Denmark: WWTP Viborg ... | reverse complement strand
ATTTAACACTGTTAGTCACCAATTCGTTAACAATAAGACCTAATGGTATGGCAGTGTCGATGTTTAGATTGATGTCATCAATATTTAAAACTGGTTCTATTGACCCCGATTTAACTCCATAGGAGTATAATATGTCGTAGACCAGTTTTTCAACATACTCTTTGAAATTGATGTTGTTAAACATGGGGGATTGGTATAGTTTCTCATGGACCATGGCCATGCTTTTCACTCGGCCCTGACTTTCCTTTAAAACTCTTAGGGTCTCATCCATATGTTCAAACTCCATCTGCAAATTCAATAAACTGGAAATAATCTGCATATTATTTTTTACACGATGATGAATCTCCCTAAGAAGAAGCTCTTTTTCATGGAGAGATTGCAGTATCTCATTTTCCGCTTGTTTACGTTCTGTAATATCATTAAAAATTACCAGTACATAAGCAGGCACATTATTTTTCCTTATGATAGTTAAGGAGGTATCTCCCCATCGAATTTCACCATTTTTATCAATGATTTGTGATTCATAATTGTCTACAACTTCATGCTTGAATATTTGGGGAAATTTTTTCTCATGTAAGGATAAGTCCTCTTCAGGGAAGATTTTTAATTCAGAAAAATGTTTCCCAACCACTTCATCTTTAGATATGCCAATAATTTGCTCTGCGGATGCATTAAAATCTAATATTATGCCATCCAAACCTAAAAGTATAGTGTAAGCAGGCCCAGATTCAAAAAGTGTTTTATATTTCTCTTCACTTTCATGAAGAGCTTCTTCAGCCAGTTTACGCTCAGTTATGTCTCTGATAATGGAAGTGAAGTATGTTTTTCCTCGGGATTTCCAGGAGGCAAGTGACATTTCAAAGGGGAACTCGTTTCCATCTTTTTTCAATCCAGTTGTGGCAACTGTTCTCCCAATCAACCTGTGTTCGCCACTTTTTTCGAATTTTCCGAGTTCATTAAGGTAATTTTTTCTAAATCTTTCAGGCATGAGTATGGTTAATGGTTTGCCGATTATTTCTTTTTTAGTATAACCAAATATGGTGGTTAAACTGTTATTAAAGAACATAATATTTCCCTTTGCATCAGTGGTTGCAATTGCATCCACTGCCGATTCGGCAACTGCACGGAAACGTTCTGCACTTTCTTTAAGCAGATACTCAGCCTCTTTTCTTTCAGTTATATCCCTTACAATGGCCTGGAGTAAATATTCATTTTCTATTTGCAGTTGATTTAAAGTTATTTCAGCATAAAAAGGTGTTCCATTATAACGGAGATGTTTCCATTCGAAATTCTGGGAATGACCATCAAGTGCTTTGTTAATGAATTCAAGTGCTTTGTCTTCAGATCTTTCTCCGCCTGGTTGGAATTCAGGTGAAAATTTATAGGGTGATTGCCCTATTATCTGATCCCTGGTTGCACCATAGACCTCAAGGGCTTTTTCATTACATTCTACAAAAAGGTTATCTTTCATTAGGAGGATGCCATCCCCAGCATTATCAAAGAGGGTTCTATATTTATTTTCACTTATAGAAAGGGCATTTTCTGCTTTTTTACGTTGGCTGATATCTTCCAGTAGTGTGTAAACTTGATATGGTTTTTTCTCTCCAGACCTGAATTGAGATATAGCATCAATTTTTAACCAGCTATGCTCTTTTTTATTAGGACTTTTAACCCCTATGATCACGTTTTTGACTGGTTTACCTGTTTTTAAGGCAACCATGGATGGATGAGTTTCTCCTGGAAAATCAGTGCCATCTTCATGCATGTAAGACCAACCATTACTTTTTGAGGTTTCATCTGGAATCTCATCTGCTGTGTAACCCATGATATTCTCTGCTGCCGGATTCATAGAGGTTATAATGCCATCAGCATCATGATAAATAACTCCCTGGGTCATTGTCTCAAAAAGTTGCCTATACTTTTCTTCACTTTCTTTAAGAATTTCTTCAGCCTTTTTTTCTTCAGTGATATCTTTAAAGAAAATAGTGATCCCGTCTTCTGATGGATAAATGTCATTTTCAAACCAGCGATCATAGGGTTCGTAATATTCTTCTAGATGAATGAATTTTTGTTCTTCCATTGCCCTGTGATAAGCTTTATAGAATGGCTGATCAATTCCCTCTGGGAACATGGTCCATATATGCTGGCCAATCATTTCTTCTGGAGTTTTACCAAAATGTTCTGCTCCTCTCTTATTCACATAGGTATAATTCCAGTTGTTATCCAAAGCCACAAATGAATCACTAACCCTTTCCAGTACAGTGTAAATCTCTTTTTTTGCAGCTTCTGCATCAGCACGTATTTCACTCTCCATTTTATAGAGTTTTTGAATTTCTTCAAGTGCATTTTTATGTTCTGTGATGTCAAGAAGAGCTGCCACACTCTTCTTGGTGTTTGGAATCATTTCAACTTCTAAATGGATGTTTTTAATATCTCCCTTCCTATCAATGAATCTGAAATCATAAATGATCGGTGCTGAGCTATGATTAATTCTACGAAGGCGGTGATAATCCTCCATTTTTTCAAGATCATCTCCTACAACAAAATCAGTCCAACTTTTCTTACCTTCGATCTCTCTTCGTGAATAACCACTAAGCTTTTCAAATTTTGCGTTAGCCAGAGATATGGTTGTATCTTCTTCAATAATAACGTTTGCAGTTCCAGTATGTTCAAATATGGTCTTATAATAGTTTTCAGATTCTTTTATCTGATTTTGAGCCTTTTTTGTTTTGCTGATGTCACGAACAAAAGCCTCAGTACCCTGAATTTGACCATTCTCATCATAAATAAATTGTACATTCATAGATGCCCAAAATGATGTGCCATCATTTCTTAAGGCTTCACCTTCCATATTCAAAACTTTACCATGTTTTTTAAGATATTCAAGCATGATATTTCTGTCTTCTTGGGATTTGTAAAGTGAAATAGCAGAAATACCAATCATTTCTTCAGGTGAATTAAATTTATACATGCGAGCTGCAGAAGGACTGGCCATGGTAATGTTTCCCTCTTTATCTCCCCTGAAATAAGCATCTTGAATATTGTCAAGAATACTGTGATACTTCTCTTCACTTGCTTTCAATCCTTTTTCCATCTTATTTTTGTAAAGAGCCAATTCTATGGCATATTTAAGCTCATTAGCTTCGTAAGGTTTAATTATGTATCCATATGGCCCTGTAAGTTTGGCTCTTTCAATTGTAGGTTCTTCAGAATGAGCAGTTAAGTAAATTATTGGGATATTAAGGGCTTTAATTTCGTTAGCAGTTTCAATACCATCCATTTCCCCTTTAAGAATTATGTCCATTAAAATAATATCTGGCCTAATTTCTAAGGCTTTACTGACAGCTTCTTCGCCTTTTGAAGCAACATAGGGAACATTATACCCAAAGGATTCCAGGGTACGCTGAATATCCATTGCCTCAATGCTTTCATCTTCTACCAGAAGAATTTTAACATCTGCCATGGGAATAACCAATAAAATAGTATGTTAATAATCCTAATTACTTTTTATGTAAAAAATAAAAAAAGTCAGTACTAGTTGATAGAAAAGGGATAGTAGAATGCGAGCTGATAATAAAAAAAATTGATTAAAGTGCACGGGAAGGGATTCGAACCCTTGAAGGCCTACACCAATAGGCCCTGAACCTATCCCCTTTGACCGCTCGGGAACCCCTGCATCTGTATACTGGTTATTGAAAGAGAGATGTGAGTAAGTTTAGTTCCACATCATTTATAATGAATACCTTACCGGAGATTTAATCTCTGCAAGTGGTCACCATGATGTTTATGTCTTCTTTTATGAGTTCCAACCTATCATCAATGGTTTCGTTTTCTTTTAATCCTTTTTCATGTATCTTGCATATAATTAGAATGTCATCGGCTTTTTTCTTGATTTCATAGTGACCTAAATGTTCCAATGGCCCTATGTCGCAGGTTTCGAACTCCTCCGAAGTTAATTTAACTTCGAATATGATTTCCCATACAACATATTTTTCAAATTTGACCATTTCAATATCCATACCAACCACTCTTTTCTTTGAATCTATTAACAATCATCAGATTGATAAACAAGACTTATAATAGTTTTGTAAAATAAACAAAATCATGGTGCTTGGAATTATTACCTCGATTTGCAATAATTCTACATGCATTTATCATTATTAAAAATCGGGATTGGATTAAAAAAATATATCTTATGATTTTTAAGGAGAAACCACTTCTTTTTTGGAAGTCACCACACCATAAACAAGACTTTCATTAATTTTAGCACTCACTTCAATCTCTATCTTTTTATTATTACCATTAACCAGAGTTAAGATTTCATTAATTATTTTATTTTCTTTTTCTAATTTTTTCATAAGCTTCTCAATTTCCTGTGACTGGACAAACATGCTTCTAAAATTCCTCCCTATAACCCCTTCTATAGAACTTTCACTGGACATATCAGCCATATATTGATTCACCATTAGTATATCACCATTTAATTCTGTGATAAACACTCCTACCATCAGGTTATCCATGAGGGCTTTGTACTTATTCTCAGATTCTTTGAGCTTTTTTCCCATTTCATGCTTATATAATGCCATTTCAACTGCGAACTTCAATTCACTATCATTAAAAGGTTTAATAAAGTAAGCATGAGGCGAAGTTTTATGCGCCCGATCCATTATCAAATCTGAAGAATGAGCAGTGATATAAATGAGGGAAATTTTCATCTCCTTCAAGATTTTCTCAGCAACTTCCACTCCATCTTCTTCTCCCTGAAGTCTTATATCCATGATCATCAGATCTGGTTTAAGATCCCGGGCCATTGCCAGAGCCTCCTCCCCAGAGACAGCAACCCCTACAGGATCATAACCCCATTTACGAATTTTATTTTCAAGTTCAAGTGAGGTTATGCCTTCATCTTCCACGATCAATACCTTTTTAGCCATTTAATGCCTCCTGTAAAATACTCCCACATTATTATCAGATATTTAGATTTCTGGATGTTCAGCCGGGAATTTTATGATAAATTCGGTTCCTTTAGACTCAGCCAATTCTATGGTTCCCTCTATCTGTCGCACTAACCTGTTCACCAATTGTAATCCCAGTGTTTCAGTCTTATCCAACTGGAAACCATCAGGTAACCCTACACCATCATCGGCAACAGTCAAACAATAATAATCATCAACTGAACAAATCATCAAGGTTATCTCTCCCTCCCCCTCTGGAAAAGCGTATTTTATGGAGTTAGTGATGAGTTCATTAATTATGAGACCCAGAGGTGAGGCGGTTTTAATGTCCATTTCAACCTTTTCTGTCTGAATATTGGTTTTGATCTTATTAGACTCCAGTTGATAGTTTTTAAGGAGGTGGTGTGTGATTTGATGCATGTAATCCCCCATATCAACACTGGAAAGGTTTTTACTTTGATAAAGTTTCTCATGAACCATGGCCATGGACTGCACTCTGTTCTGACTTTCCTGGAGAGCGTTTTGGACTTTATCATCTTCCAGGTACATGGATTGGAGTCCCAGTAAACTGGAAACCACTTGCATGTTGTTTTTCACCCGGTGGTGAACCTCCTGGACCATGGCCTCCTTCTCATCCAGAGACTTTTTCAAACGTTTTTCATCCTCCTTTCGGATAGTGATGTCTCTGGCCACAGCCACCACCGCATCCTGACCGAAGTAGGTCGCTTTGTTGAGTTTTACCTCTTTAGGAAAGATTTCACCATTCTTCCTCTTACCCCAGAATTCAAAGGTCTGATGTTCTCCATTCAATGCCCGTAAACCGGCATTTACAACTTCTTCCATTTCATTTTTGCCAGGAGCCGATAGCATCTCCAGTGATTCCCCTATTATCTCCTGTTTACTGTAGCCGTACATATCCAGAGCTCCCTGATTAACTTCTAAAAAAGTTATTTGAGGGTCAATTATATACAGTGCATCGTTAATAGTGTTTAAGATAGTCTGATATGTTTGTTTACTTTCTTCCAGTTTTTCATATGATTTACGAACTTCTCTGTTGTTAATTGCAGCCCTTATTATCGCTAAACCCACTAGAAATCCCGCCCCCAATAATAAAACTTCAAAAACGACCCTATCATTATAATAAGCCCATAAAAGGAGTACATACGCCACTCCACCCAATAATAATGCTACGTTGGTCTCAAATGGAATTTTAAATCGCCAAAAATCTATTGATAGATCTTCCAGTACTTTTGGAGGTTGGCAACGGACATGCACCAGGGCAGCCAAGGCCAAAGATAGGCTAGCCGATATCCAAAACACGTTTTCTATCCCCCCAGCAGGATATAAATTCAGAATATATTCATAGGCATATATTATGACCGCTGCAACTTGAAAGGTTGCGCTGGCTAGGATATAGGGGACTGGTCCCTTCTTCAGGTTTCCTGCATAGAAAACAAATAAGTAAATACCAAAAAACATCAGGGCAAATACGGATAAAATGTTCAGTACTAAAACCAGGAAATTAAAGGTGTCAATTGGAGTTATCTTAGTGAAAGGTAGTATTAAAAAGGACCAGAAAAACATGGTGATGGTAACCAGCACCATACTAATCTCAATCACCCGCCTATACCGATTCAATACATCTACTTGAGGTTTGGGGATTAAATAGAGCCCTAAACAGAAGAAAACTGTTTTTAAAGTGAATGATATGTAAGCATAACTCAAAATTGATTGATCTGTCAAATCATAGTTCCAGGTTAACCATAAGAGATCTCCCAATACCCAGAAAGCCTGAGATATGAGTAAAGCCAACCAGGCATGATAATAACCTCTTACATAACTTTCTGAACGTCGAAAAGCAAAGAATAATATGATTAAAGTTGTGAGATTAATTATGGGGACCAGATTATCGTTGATGAGAACGGTGATATTTGATTTGTTGCGTAATAGTATGGTAAATATTCCATAACCCACAATAATGAGAATAGATAATAGAACAGCCTTCCTAAAGGATTTTGATGATATTTTCCCCGTAGAAAGTTTTTTTCCAATCCCCATTGACTGATTTCCCCTGCAAGTCAAATCTTATAGATTGATTTGATCTTAATGTAAATAAATTGTTGGTTTCAAACAATTTTCGTTTCAGCCAATAATAGGAATTGATTCGTTACTGAGCCCTAATAGAAGAATATATGCCTGAATCCATTCAATTTAACATATATTATTAATTTTAGAAATTTTTATCAAATGAAGAGATAATATTGATTTATTGCAAATAAATCATTAGACAATATTTTTTATATAATTAACGTTTATGATTAAATTCCACCTTAAGTAAAGATAATGATTTGAAAGTTTTATCCTTTTTAAGCAAGGTTTTAATATCATCATCTTTCAATTGGAATATATATTTTGTTAATCTAAAATCTAGGATAATATTAATTTAAAAGTTAATAACTATCAAAATTGTATAAAGTCTGATATGTTGTGTTAAACCATGTTAAATAAAGTAAGGCCCCAGATACAAAGATTAATCAACCCCGTGGCCAGTAAAATCGGATTACACCCAAATATTCTAACGATAATCGGGTTAATAGTTAGCATTTTTGCAGCCTACGCCTTTGCCCGGGGAAATCTGCTGGCAGGTGCGTTACTTATACTCCTAAGCGGATTTTTTGATGTTATTGATGGTGCTGTGGCCCGCAATAATAACACCAAAAGCAAATTTGGAGGTTTCCTAGACTCCACATCCGACCGTTTCGCGGATGCATTCATAATCATCGGAGTTATATGCGGAGGGTTTGTAAACTGGTTCTGGGGCATTCTGGCGTTGCTTGCCTCTTTAACTGTGAGTTATGTTCGTGCCCGGGCAGAAGTGGAAGGAATAAAATGCGATGTTGGAATCGCTGAAAGAGCAGAACGTTTATTCATAATACTAGGTGGTGCNNGGGATACTTCACCGACCCCCACTTTTTCATGTCAATGGCCATCTTCCTGATAATCATCCTGGGATTCGTAACAGTATTACAACGAGTTTACCACTCCTGGAAGGAGTTGACTAAACTTTGAAGTATCATGTGATAATATGGACGCAATAGAGAGAATCGAGAAAGATTTAAAGCTTTTTTCAAAAAATATAAAAGAAGTAGAATCTATAAAAGTCAGTGCTAAAGAGGAGAAAATTTTAAAAATGGCCCAGAACTACCGGGACGACACCCAGTACTACTTGGATAAGAAAGATTTCCTAACATCTTTCGGATGCATAACATATGCACATGGACTTCTAGATGCAATTCGCCTTTCACACAACCTTATAATCGAGGAATAATAATTAAATTAATTTATTATCATTGAATTGATTAATACTTACATGAATAATTTCATAAGAAGTGCAATAATAGAGGTTAGATGAATTTCAAAGATACTGTTCTACAAAAAGCTAAAATAGATTTTCAATACTTATTAGACCGTGGTTTTCCCAGAACTGGGGCTTTAAATTTCGTGGCTAATCATTACCTTTTGGATGAAGTGCATAGGAATTATCTTAACCGCAGTGTCTTCTCCAAAAAGAAAATAAAAGCAAGGAAGAAGAAATTAATTTTATTATCGGATGTGAAGGATAAAAATGTGATTATTGATGGCTATAACGTCTTAATCACAGTTGAAAGCATCTGTAATAGTGGAGAAGAATTTCTTGTAAACTGTGATGATGGTGTTATCCGTGATGTTAAAGCTGTTTTCGGGAAATACAAAAAAGATGAACCCACATTAGAAGCTCTAAATTCAATTATATCACTCTTAAAACTGTTTAATCCTAAAAGAGTGCTTTTTTTCTATGATAGTCCAGTTAGTATGAGTGGTGAACTGGCCAAAACCACTTTAGAACTTTTAAAATCACTTAAAGTTCCTGGTGATGCTCAGACTGCTAGTGACGTGGATGCAAAACTGGTTAGATTATCCAAAGAACTGGAGGGTGTGGTTGCTACCAGTGATGGGATAATAATGGATAAAGTAGAAAATGTGCTGGATATACCCAGCTACATTGCAAGGATGAACAAGAATTAAAATATAGAGTATAATTACTTCTTTTAAAAATGAAAAATAAATGAATTAAGGATATTTATTCAATATCCTCAAACCGGTTGGCGAGTTTTTCCATTACACCAGGTAGGGTGGTGTATTCCATCTCATCAGCAGGTAGTCTGTGTGGTTCGAATGGACCGTGTCTTCTCATGTACTCAGCAATATCTGATGCCAGTGCTCTGGATCTGTCGTATGCTGGGTCGTCAAACATGTCAGCTGGCCCAATTAATTTACCATCAGCTAATTGGAATCCAAGAGCCATGATCCGTGGAGGTCCGTCAAATCGTACAGGATACGCGTTTTTCTGTGCTACTGGCATTAATGGTCCGTTGTGTGATCCTCTCATCCATCCACCAACTAGGTGTGGAAATGCGAATGGTTCCACAACTTCTCCTGCTGCTGGGAATCCAGATTGTGATCTTACAATTGCCACAGGGTCATCTTTTCCAACATATTTTCCAGCCATGAGGTTTAATCGCTCAGTACTTATGGCAGCGGCTATTTCGTTATCATCCCTTCTTCGGATACGTTTTATTACGTAGCGACTGATGGTACCCAAAAGGGCTAGTAAATCGTACATTTCATCAGGACAAGTCATTTTAACTTTTTTGTGCTCCATTACATCGAAAACTTCGAATTCAAAACCATTGTGCATAGATGGGTCTATTACCAGACCTGCAGTGGTGAATGGGTCTGCGAACATTTTATAAAGGGGCATGTTAAATGCACCGGGTTCTGTTTTGTCACAGCAGAAAACAACTACTGGATCACTGGGTCTTTCTTTAAACTCCATTTCTGCACATCCAGGACCCATACCTTTTATGTTTCCTGAAAATGTGTCCGATAGAAGATCCTGACCGGCCCCGTAGAGTTTAAGATCTTTTGCTATTGCGGTTCCTTCTAAAAATGCTTTCCATGCTAATTCATGGATTTCTTCGTTTTCTTCACCCTGGGTGTGGGTCATTATCAATTCGGTGTCATCCCCACAATTGGTTACATAATAATCAATGAGAAGTTCTTCTTCCTTGGCTTTGGCAAGAATTTCTTCACATTTTTTTAATATTGCGGGGTGAGCTAATCCGTGACCTGCTATACTTCCAACGTCTGCTTTTATCACACTAATGGTGGTTTTCATACTTTTACACCTCTAAAAAAATCATGAACTTCTAAAACAGCATCTTTTATGCTGAAAAAGGGTAGTTCGAATTGAGAATTATAAGCCAGTCTTCTAAAGGAAAACCAGCTTAGAAACAGCTTTTAGCTATTCTAATAAACCCTTTCTTATTAATAGAAATATGAAAAGAGAAACATATAAAATTTACTACTTCCCAATTTTTCGGTCGCTGATTTTTGACAGTTGGACTATTAAATTTTTTGATAAATACCTCTAACTGCCTGAGCCATCTCCATGGTTGTGGAAGTTCCCCCCAAGTCTGGTGTGATAAATGTTCCTTCCTTTAAAACTTTCAAAAGAGCCTTTTCCAGTTTCGATGCTTCATGGTTCTCTTTCAAAAATTGGAGCATGAGAACAGCAGATAAAATCATGGCAGTGGGATTGGCCATATTTTTACCAGCAATATCGGGAGCAGAACCATGAACTGGCTCAAATAATCCATTATAATCACCTATATTGGCAGATGGCACCATTCCTAAACCTCCAACGAGTCCAGCGCCTTCATCAGATAATATGTCTCCAAAAAGGTTGGTGGTGACAATTACCTGGAATCTGTGGGGTTTGGTGATAAGGAACATAGCAGCAGCATCTACATAAACTTCGTCAACCTCAATATCATTATAGCCATCTATCTTGCCATACTCTTCTGCAATCCGCCAGAATGATTCCCTGAATACCCCATCTGTTTTTTTGAGTACATTAGCCTTATGCACTGCAGTTAAACGAGTATTACCCCTTTTATATGCCTCCTGGAATGCGATTTTTGTTATTTTTTCTGAAGCTTTTCTGGTTATTACCCGCAGAGCAGTTGCTCCTTCCGGGGTGTATTCTTCAATTCCAGAGTATAGGCCTTCACTGTTCTCCCGGACGATGAGCAAATCCAGATCATTGTAGACAGATTTTGCTCCTGGATATGATTTAACTGGTCTCAAATTGGCATAAAGATCTAGCTCTTTTCTAAGAGTGATTATTGCACTTTTCTGACCAGGAACTGTAGTTACAGCTCCAAATAGTGTTGCATCTGAATTTTTAGCCATTTTAATTGTTTCAACAGGTATGGTGGTGCCGGTATCCTCAAAACAGGAATTTCCGGCCCTTGCTTCCTGAAAGTCGAATTCAATAGGAAGTGCATCCAAAACATGGAGAGCAGCTTGGATTACATCTGGACCTATACCATCCCCAGGGATTACAGTTATTTTATACATGATAAATCCTCTTAACCCATAACTAATACAATCTTGGAATTAATTCACTGAATGATTATTATACAGGCGTATAGTTTTGTTTTTATATTAATTGGGCAAAAATATATTGCCTATTAAATACAAAATATATTTTTCTAAATCGATCATTAATCGATCTTGTCTTTAAAACATCTATTCACATTAATTTTTAAGGGGAGAATACATATGGAAGTTGAAAAAAACGTTGAAAGACTGATTGAAACTTTAAAGGATGATGATGAACATGTACAGGTGCAGGCCACAGAAATGCTGGAAGAAATCGGAGAACCTGCAGTGCCACAACTCATAGATGCTCTTGATAATGAAGATAAAAATGTTAGGAAGGGATCTGCAAAAGTTCTGGGACTGATTGGTGATGAAAGAGCCATTGAACCTCTTATTGAAACCATGAAAGATGATAATAAGTGGGTGCGCAGGGCAGCCTCCGGTGCTCTTAGCAATATGGGTAAATCTGCAGTGGATCCATTGATTCAAACCCTGAAAAATGATGATTGGAGAGTGAGAGGCGGAGCTGCCTGGGCACTGGGGAATATCAAAGCCCCTGAATCGTTACCACCACTGATTGAGGTCATGAATGACGATAGCGGCTTTGTCAGGGCCGGTGCAGTAATGGCTGTGGGAAATATTGGTGGAGATGACGCTGAAAAAGCACTTAAAGAAGCATTAAATGATAAGAGTAGTTATGTTCGTAGAGTTGCTGAAAGTTTCCTGAACAAGGAATAATGTCGCCAATTTTCTGGTGTGCATCAAGCATGTTTCACGTATTAGAAGAGTGGGGATCATAATTATCAAGAAGTTTATTTCTGTATAAAGGTGGATTATGAAAGTTAGTGTAATTGGGGCATCAGGTAGAGTGGGAAAGGCCGCAGCTTTTTGTCTGGCTGAAGAGAGCGTCGCAGGCAAGATCGTACTTTTATCACGCGAAAAGAGTTTGGATAAGATCCAGGGAGAAACCCTGGATATGAACGATGCCCTGGCTGCTAAGGACATTCGGGTTTCTATAACCCCATCATCAAATTTTGAAGACATGGCTGATTCAAAGATTGTGATTATCGCCGCGGGTGTTCCACGCACACCGGAAATGACACGTATGGATCTGGCAGTTCCTAATGCAAAGATTGTAGCAAAATATGCAAAATTAGTGGCTAAATATGCTCCTGAATCCATAATTCTGGTTATAACCAACCCTGTTGATGTTATGACTTACGTAGCTCACAAAGCTTCCGGGTTTCCCCGGAACAGGGTTATTGGATTGGGAAACCACCTTGACTCATTGCGGTTGAAGAATATTTTTGCCAAACAATTCAACATCCATGTTAGTGAAATACACACCAGGATAATTGGAGAACATGGAGATCACATGGTACTGCTTTTAAGTTCCACTTCCATTGGTGGAATAATGTTCGAAGACTTTTCTCAGTACCAGTCCTTTGATGTGGATGGGATTATTGAGAAAGTTAAAAATGCAGGTAGTTATGTGATTAACAAAAAGGGAGCAACTGAGTACGGACCTGCTTATGCTGTTTCCAATATTGTGAAAACCATTCTCAACGATGAGAAGAGAATACTGACTCTTACTACCTATCTGGATGGGGAGATCTATGGTACCAGTGATGTTTGCCTGGGAGTGCCAGTTAAGTTGGGTAAAAACGGTGTTGAGAGAATAATTAAACTCAACATGAATGATGACGAATTAAAAGCTTTTAGATTAGCCGCAGATTATGTTAAAAGCTCAACTGATGAAGTTCTGTCAATTATAAAAGAAGAAATTGATTTATATTGAATATTTTTAATTATTGATATTTTTAATATTATTGTTATATCAAAGAAATGGTTCTAAACTAAAATAAAAATAGTTTAGGGCCCATATTTCGAACCCTTTAAAAAAATAAATAATCACTAAGATTTCACAGTATCATTCGGTTTTGGTTCAGGCTCCGGCTCCGGTTCTGGTTTGTTAGTTGGTGTGTTAGTAGGTGTCTTGTTATACGTTATTGGTGTGTAAGTGTTTTTGTAGTCATAGTCCTTATCAAAATCAGTTCCGGTGTCATTGGTTTTGTTAGTTATATTGAGTGTGAAATTCCCGGCAGAGTTTAAAAGGCAAGTGAAATATCCTCCAACAAATGCCAATACAACTAAAACTGCAATTAGTGCAACATTTATCTTATCCATTTTAATATCCATATTAATCTACTCACAATCCATTAGTGATATTCTTAAATCATCCTTATAATTCATTTTCAAGTAATTACGAAAGTTTCAATTCCAAAAAATGATGTCAGTGCATCCACAATTTGACGCATCTTGTAGTATCTAAGTGATCATATAATAAATTTACCATATCCATAGTTTTACTATCCCGGAATCTGAGTAATTTGTTGGTAGAATTATACTCTAAAAAAACCTTAATTAACAATATCTTAAAAACAACACCAACTTTCTTTGTTCCAGAAAAAAAGTAAAAAAAAGAATAATTGTTCTTTTTTTATCCAGTGTCTTCTGAAAGGTAGTTGTACACAAATGCAGCTATAATTGCTCCGGCTATAGGTCCTATGAGATATATGGGGAAATATATCCACAGATTTGAACCACCTAATAACAGGTCACCTAAGTATGGTCCAAAAGTTCTGGCTGGGTTGATTGATGCTCCAGTGATGTTTCCCAAGGTGGTGATGACACCACCAACTGTCAAACCGATGATCAAACCCGCAAATCCTGGAGGCGCCTCCCTATCAACTGCAACTCCCATTATAGCTAGCATGAGAATGAAAGTTCCAATTGCTTCAGCTAAAATGGCCTGAACATAACCAATACCTCCGAATGGTGCGGTAGCACCTAAACCTCCGGTATTGACTGCTCCCATTCCCAGTATAAAAGCCAATGTGAAGCTGGCCAGGGTTGCTCCAATAACCTGTGCAAGTATATATGGTGCCACATCACGTGATGGGAATTTTTTCACTGCCCAGAGAGCCAAGGTAACCGCTGGATTTATATGACAACCAGATATTCTGCCAAAAGCATAAATACAGGCAGTTATTGCCAATCCAAAAGCTAAACCGATTGCTAACCAGTCCCCTAGACCTCCCAGAGCACCTATCCCTATGTTGAAAGAATTGGGTGGAGTTTGACCCTTACTTATCATCAGGGTGATGATAGCTGCCCCTGTACCAAAGAAAACCAGTATAAATGTTCCAATAAGTTCTGCCAGTGATCTTTTCATTACAGAAACCATTGTTTAATCTCCTTTAGGTTTGCCTTTTTTAAGAGCCATTGCACAGTATTTGCATAGTATCCGGGGCAGAGTTTCTTCTATTTTTTCTGCAGGGAAAGGATACCCCCCAGTCCATAATTCAGTTTCATGACGAATGGCATGATCCATACACAGCCCCATACCACAGACTATGCACATGGCCACTGCATCGGTTGATTTACCTTCTTCTGCACAGATATAACATTTCATTTTTTACCCCCTATTAAAAAAAAATGGAATTAATGAGTTACTCGTAAATGAACAACTGCATTACTTATACTGCTTCTCTCCATTGGCAGTGGTTGTGTCTGAAGTCAACCAGTGAAGCTGCGGCACAGTTTTTGCAGGTTCTGGCTGGTGAACCAGGGTTTTCTTTGTGCAGTGCTATGATGTTGGTCATCATGGTCGCGGTTACTGGTTCACTGGTTAAAAGGCAAGGGTAATCTGCCAGTCGCATGAGTGATGAGAAACGGACAGTGATGGCACATGCAGGGTATGTGTAGCGCTGTGGATTCATTATCACTTCGTTCTGATGTATTGGTTCCAGATCAACATCAAAACCGGATACTTTGGGTACCAGTTTACCAGAAGCCCCATTGAGTAGTTTGCGTGCCTGGTCAATATAGCCCCATCCTCGGTATATCATATCCATAAAGTCGCTGTTATGGAGTTCAGCAGCAGCTCCCCGGGTGGGATAGAGTTGCACGTAGTTGTGGAACCTTTGGGTTAATAGGTCAACCACTGTTGGTGCGTTGAAGCCATCCAGTTCCAGTATATATTCCACTGCACAGGCAGATGATCCCGTTGCTAGAGAAAGGACTTCGAATTCACTCTTAAAGTTTGGAAGAGCTTTATTCAATGTGGAATCCATTACAGCAGTTGTGGATTCAATTATAGCCATGGTGACATCATCTTTACACATGTTAAAGGTTGATTGGGCAATATGGTGAGATACATCACCCACACAGTATGCGGGTACTGTGAGGATGTTACCGTAATGCACATTATCATCCATGGCTGCTTTTATGGTGTCTTCCATTTTATCCCGGTACTGGGACATATACTTGCGAACATCAAATGACGTGTGCCCTGCACCATCCATGAGTTCTGCTTGGGCTTCAACAGGGTTCTGGTAAATATTCTGAACTTCTTCTATTTCCTTTTTCACAGCTTGGGCCACAGTAGTACCATTTTCCATTTCATTAGCAAATACCTCACCTATACCATAAGAAGTATTCATTCCCCACGATTTAGCAGATAGTATGGCCTGTTTATGATGTTCAGGGATGTTCACAGTTTGAAGTATTCGGTTTATTGTGTTACTGGTGCTGCCTGGCATCAGGGCAAAATCAACCACACAGGTCGGCCCGTAAAATCCTCCGTACCTACGAACCACTTCTTTACCTATAAGTGCTTCCGCTTTTTCAATAGCTTCAATGAATTTTTCCAGGCTTTTTTTGAATTCGGGGTCTTCGTCGCGAATTATTTCCAGTACTACTGGTGTTTGATAGTGCTCCACAAACGGATCATCTTCAGGTCTGATGGTGTCTGTTAAGCTATTCAATATGTTGTAATGAGCTTTTACTGAATCTACATGGAGGTTTATGACTGATTCTGATTGTTCTGATGTTGCTTCCATTTTTTCCACTACATCGAGATAGGCTTTGGTATCTTTGATGTGGAATTTGGTTCCCCTTTTATTTTTGATAGTCTCTAAATCGGCTTTTTGAGCAGCCATTGCTTCTTTAACCATTTTTTCATACAACTCAACCATCAATAAATCCTCCTTTTAATTAATGGAATATAATTTTTGTTCTTTAATGCATTTATAATTATGTTTAATCCAGTAATATCTTATTTAGTAAAATTTATATAATGTTCATTTAGATTAGATATTATACCTAAACTATTAAACATTGTATAAATTGATCCGTAAATTACGAATTTTATTCTAAAAAAATTGGTGATCGGAATGTCATTTCCGGTAACTTTATATCCTATGCAGTGTAAACATTATTTGCTCACCATCAATAGAATATAAAAACAAGAGAAAAATCAACATCAGGCATTAATATGATTAAAATAGGCGTCTTAGACCTTCAAGGAGACATTTCAGAACACGTGGAAATGACTCAGAAAACTATCGACAAAATGAACCTTGAAGCAGAGGTTATAAAAGTTAAAACAACTGCAGAAGTGGCAGAGTGTCAGGGAGTTATAATATCCGGTGGAGAAAGTACTGTAATCGGTAGACTCATCCAAGAAACCGGTATTGACCAGGTAATCAAATCCAATAATATCTCAGTATTAGGCACATGTGCAGGAATGGTGCTTTTAGGAGAAGAAACCGATTATGATCAGCCACTACTTGGTTTGATACCAATGAAAGTGAAAAGAAATGGTTTTGGAAGGCAAAAAGCCTCATTCGAAGCCGGGTTAAAACTGGAAATAACGAATAATCATTATCCGGGAGTTTTTATAAGAGCACCTTACGCTTTTCAGGTGGGAGGCAAAGCAACCACCATTGGAAAAATCCATGATAAAATAATCGCAGTGGCCCATGAAAATTATCTGGCCACAGCATTTCATCCCGAACTCACCGAAGATACAAGAATTCATGAGTATTTCATAAAGGAGGTATTAAATTGTGTGGAATAGCCGGAGTGGTATTTAAAGATAAAAAACTTCATCCAGTGGGTAAGTTCATGACCCACATGCTTAACGCCTTGCAACACAGAGGACCAGACTCTGCAGGATTCGCCCTTTACGGCGGTCTGGGATTAAAAGAACATGAATACATATTAAACATTGAAGTGAAAGAGAAACCAGGACTTCTGGAAGAAGTTAAAAACAGCGTGAATAGTGCTTTCCCCATCAAAAACGAAGAAATAATTCCTTCAGTGGAAAATTACATTATATATCGTTGTAAAGTAGCTTTAGACTCCTTCTCGCAACTAAAACCACTGATTATGGATGTGGACAAAATCGACGACGTGATTGTCCTGAACGGAGCTCATTCATTTGAAATGATCAAAGATGTGGGGCTGGTAAAGGATATAGCCGCTCGTTACAACACTGAAGAGAAAATGGGTACCCATGCCATTGGCCACACTCGTTTTTCAACCGAGAGTATAGTCGACCGGTACCATGCCCATCCATTCCAGAGTTATATCATACCAGACATAACTGTGGTTCACAATGGACAGATCACCAATTACTGGAAAATAAGGGATCCTTTAGAACGCAAAGGTCACATTTTCGAGACCAACAACGATACTGAATGTATTGTACATTACATCGCTGATAAACTTTCCCAAGATTACAGCCTGGAAGAAGCATTGGAGCAGTCTGTTAAAGATATGGACGGTCCTTTCTCGTATATTGTAGGCACACCCAACGGGGTGGGAATTGCCAAGGACCAGTTAGGTCTTAGACCTGGCGTTATGGCTGAAAATGATGAAGTATTTGCCGTTGCCTCTGAAGAGGTGGCCCTCCGTGAAGTTATGGACACCTCAAATATTGAACAAATTTCACCAGGAGAAAGCCGTGCTTACACCATTTAGGACGTGGAAACAATGAATGAATTGAAAATTAACGCTCAAAACAATACACCCCGGGAAATTAATCGCACTATTAAGCAGGCAGCCAAAGAAAAAACCCGCATAGTGGTTGAAAACCCCAACGCCATGCACTACTTGGTGTCTGGACTCACTGAACCCGTAGAAGTGGTGATAAAAGGATCTGCAGGTTATTTCGCAGCAACCATGATACACGGAGCTCGGGTTCACATCACTGGAAACGCTGGCTGGTTCCCTGCCGATAACATGACTGAAGGAGAAGTGATCATAGACGGTTCAGCAGGAGACGGTGTCGGCCAGGGAATATATGGTGGAACTGTAGTAGTAAGAAAAGATGTTGGCTCCCGTACAGGTGAGATTATGAAAAACGGAACCATTATCGTAGGAGGTAACTCAGGATTCATGAGTGGCCTGTTTATGATGGGTGGTCGTATTATCATCCTGGGAGACATTTCCGATGATGCCGGTGAATCCATAATCCGTGGAACCATATATGTAGGTGGCGAGATTAAAAGTCTGGGCAAAAATGCCAGAATAGAAGAATTAGAAGATGAAGAAAGAGAAGAGTTGAAAGAACTCCTAGAAAAATACCAGTTCCAGGTTGACAAAGAAAAATATCTGAACTTCCGTAAGATAGTGCCACGCAGTGCCAGGCCATTTTATGGTAAAGAAACAGAGGAGGGATAAATAATGGCTCCTGAAGATCAAAAAAACATTGCTCTGGTGGGAACTCCCTGCCATATCATAGCCGCAGCCAAGATGGGACACTACCCAGAAATTCTGGGAGAATCTCCAGTTAGCTTTACATTGGGACTCTTCTGCATGGAAAACTTCTCTCATTTATACTTAAAAGAGTTCCTATCACAAAACAAGATTGACATGGATGATGTGAAAGAGTTTAGAGTGGAAAAAGGACACCTCTGGGCATATCTAGAAAATGGAGAAGTGTTCAAAACACCCTTATCCAAGGCCAAATCCTGCATGAGGAAAAACTGCCAAGTATGTATGGATTACACTTCAGAACTGGCCGACATTTCAGTAGGATCGGTGGGATCAGCCCCCGGATGGTCCACAGTGATAGTCAGAACTGAAAAAGGCCTGAAAGCATTGTTAAAAGCTGAAAATGAAGGTTACATTGAAACCAGAGATATTGAACAATCAGGGATTGTATTATTAAATAAACTGGCTAGAAAGAAGAAAACAGAAAACAAGGAAGAGATTAGAAAAAGAGAAAATGTGGCCCGACCTGTGCTTTATCGAAGATATATGAATGATTCAGAATTTATTGATGAAGTGTCTTCCTGCCAGTTTGAGGACTTGAAAGCAGATGTCATTGATGTGGGCAGCTGTGTGCTCTGTGGTGCCTGTTTTTGCGTCTGTCCTGAGAATATAGTGGCCATTGAAGACCGAAAACCGCAACTAAAGGGAAACTGTCCCCCTGATTGTAATTTGTGTTACGTGGCCTGTCCCCGCACTTACCTGTCACAGGAAGTCTTGAATCGAGACTTGGATCATAAATCCGTGGGAGATTACCTAAAAATAGTATCTGCCCGTGCATTGAATGTGGAAGGTCAGGATGGTGGAGTTGTCACTGCCATTTTAGACTACCTTTTAGATGAGAAAATGGTAAAAAAGGCGGTTGTGGTGGATAAGATGGATGATAATCCCTGGAAGCCCGATGCAATACTGACTTCTAGTGTAGATGACGTGAAAAAGGCTGCAGGAACTAAATACTCTGCCTGTCCAGTTTTCAAAGTACTTAAAGAAGATTACAAGAAGAATGACCAAAATGATTCTAAGGAGGTGTCCTAGATGCCTTTTCAAATTGAGAGAAATCAGGATCTGTGCCTGAGAAACTTTGGCCGTCCTGGATGCTGCTGGTATTTATGTGATAATCGGGATGAAACCCAGTGTAAGAACTGTTACTCCTGTTACAATAACTGCCCTCATGATGTTTATGAGATAGTGGATGATGAACCATATCCCCTTAACCATGAAAACTGTGTAGGTTGCCGAATTTGTGAGGAAATGTGCCCTAATGATGCCATAGAAGTTAGAGCCATACCAGAGGATGTTAGGAATGTTTGGAGCTTCACTGATCTGGTTGAGATAAACAGGAAATCCTCAGAAGGAACCTACAAAGTTAGAGGATGCGGTGCCACACGACCCCTACCCACATTTGATGATCTGGTTATTGTGCCAGCACAAGTCTCCCGACCACCAATTGACAAGTACAGGGAGCCCTGTAATACCCGTGTGGTTCTTGGCAATCGTTACGCTGAAAACCCATTGGTTTTGGACACACCCATCATGATCGCTGCCATGAGCTTCGGAGCACTGTCCAAAGAAGCTAAGATTGCCTTGGCCATGGGCGCAACCCTGGCCGGTACTGCCACCAACACCGGAGAAGGAGGAATGCTCCCTGAAGAACGCAGATATGCCAGTAAACTAATAGCCCAATATGCATCTGGACGATTCGGAGTCAGCGCCCAATACTTGAATAACTCCGATGCAGTGGAGATTAAAATCGGGCAAGGAGCCAAGTCAGGGATGGGAGGCCACCTTTTAGGTGAGAAGGTCACAGCGGAGGTTTCAAAAATAAGAATGATTCCTGAAGGTACTGATGCACTCAGTCCAGCCCGACATATGGACATTGTGGGACCAGAAGATCTGAGTATGAAGATCAGCCAACTCCGGGAGATAACCGACTGGAAAGTTCCTATAATGGTTAAATTCACCAGTGGAAGGGTTAGTGATGATGTGAAGATCGCTGCTAAGGCCGGAGCCGATGCAATAGTAGTCGATGGTATGCAAGGAGGAACCGGAGCAGGGCCAGACGTGGTAACAGAACACAGTGGAGTGCCCACCATAGCCGCCATTGTAGAGGCAGATGAAGCTCTTAAACAGATTAACCTAAGGGAAAAAGTTAGCCTGATTGCTGCAGGTGGAATAAGAAACGGGGCAGATGTTGCCAAGGCCATAGCCCTTGGGGCTGATGCAACATACATCGCTACCAGTGCCCTGGTAAGTATTGGGTGTCGGGTCTGTCAGATGTGTTATGCTGGAACCTGCCGTAAAGGAATTGCAACACAGAACCCTCAACTCCGACGAAGACTGGATTACATAGAAGGTGGTAAACGTGTGGCCAGGTACATAGTAGCAATGACTGAAGAGGCAGTAATGTTAACACAACAGGCTGGAAACACAGACTTATTGAAACTGGAAAAGGATGACCTTCGGGCTCTTACTGTAGAATCATCAGCAATGACTGGAGTTAAATTGGCAGGGTTGGAAGCACCCATAAGAAGTTAAAAATTTTAAAGGATTATAAGATTTTAAACTTCTTTTATCCCATTATTTTTTAACATTTTTTATTTTAAATCTTTTATAAGAATCATTTAAGAGAATTACTTGAACTTATTCCTGGAAATCTTAATTAAAATACTTTTCTTATAATTTTTTGGATGGTAGATAAAAAGTTATATATATTAGCAAGCCAATAATCGGAAGTATGTTTCCTTTATCCTGTTGCCTTTACCGTGTTATGATCACAGATGAAAACAGGAGCAGGAAATGATGAAAATAAGATTTAAAAATCCTGACGGCCTTTTAAAAAAAATGATGTATCATATTTGATTAATGGAGGTAAAATTAATGGATTCTGTTCTTAATAATGGTGACACTGCATGGATGTTAATATCCACAGCCCTGGTAATCCTTATGACCATACCTGGAGTAGCCCTTTTCTATGGGGGCCTAATCCGGAGAGAAAACGTTCTCAACACATTGTTTTTATCATTTATAACCTTCTCCATTGTAAGCGTGCTTTGGTTTATATATGGATTCGACCTGGCCTTCGGCGCTGATCTATGGGGAGTTCTGGGCACATTGACCAATCCTTTCTTCAGCGGTGTATTAGAATCAGGTACTCTTTCCAGTTATGCTCCTACAATCCCCAAAGCTCTTTATGCTGTATTCCAGATGACTTTCGCAGCCATAACCGTGGCCCTCATTAGTGGAGCTATTGTAGAAAGGATGAAGTTTTCAGCTTGGTTGACATTTGTACCAATCTGGTTAACCGCCGTATATATCCCCATTACCCACTGGGTATGGGGAGGAGGATGGCTCTTCCAGATAGGTGTACTGGACTTTGCAGGTGGAATAGTAGTACATTTAAGCTCAGGTGTGGCAGCATTGGCCCTAGTTTTATTATTGGGAATTCGTAAAAATGCTAAATTACTCCCTCATCATCTAGGATATTCAGTTATTGGTACCGGACTTTTATGGTTCGGTTGGTTTGGATTCAATGCCGGCTCAGCGCTTGGTGCAAGTAATCTTGCAGTTTCGGCCATGATTGTAACAAACACTTCCGCAGCTATGGGAATGCTGTCCTGGGTCCTTATGGACAAACTGAACACAGGTAAACCCACCCTTTTAGGTGCACTATCAGGAGCAGTGGCTGGTTTAGCTACAATAACTCCTGCTGCAGGTTACGTGAATATTAGTGCTGCAATGATCATTGGTTTTGTTTCGGCAGTCATTTGTTACTACGCAGTATCACACCTCAAACCATTAATCGGTTACGATGATGCCCTGGATGTATTTGGAATACACGGAATGTCCGGTATTATAGGAACACTTGCTGCAGGAATATTCGCAACACCTCTAATAAACAGTGCCATAAAAGGTGGAGTTATAGCTGGAAACATGGAACAACTGGGGATTCAACTTTTAGCTGTTGTTTTTGTTGGATTTTACTCATTCATAGTGACATATATCATTGGTTGGGTAATTAACAAAACTATTGGTTTGAGAGTGGAGGATGATCACGAAGTACAGGGCCTGGACATCAACTTACACGAAGAATCTGGATACAGACTATGATAGGCAGTTTTAAAAACATAAAATTCCCATTATATTTTAAAGATTAATTGATTTTTGAGAATTAATGATCCTTAAAACATAATAATGAGGTGATACTGTGAAAAAAATCATAACAATCATCAGACCTGATAAATTAGAAGATGTTAAACAGGCACTGGAAGATATTGGCTGCCATGGTATGACAGTCAAAGATGTCAAGGGAAGGGGAATCCAGCTGGGAATAACTGAAAGTTACCGTGGTACTGATTACAAAGTTGATTTGCTTCCCAAAACCCAGATTGAAATTGTTGCCAAAACTGAGGATGTAGATGGGATTGTGGATGCTATTGTAAAAAACGCCCAGACTGGTTGTATTGGCGATGGTAAGATTTTCATATCCCCCGTAGATGATGTGATACGTATTCGTACTGGAGAAAGGGGAAATAAAGCCATATAATATATGATTAGTTTTAAACTTCTTTTTAACCCCTTAAATTTCTTTTTTTTTCATAATATCTTTTTTGGAGATTCTAATAGAGTGGAATGTTGTATATTCTTTATTTGAAATTATGCAAAATGCCACCAAAAAAGAGTAATGTTGAAATATTTATCAATTGATTAACCAATTATCTGATTAATTATCTAAATAATTGACTTTTTTCTTGCCTCATAATCGAAACATTTATAAGAAATAAGAAATAATGATCAGCTGTCGGAAGTATACTTCCGATATCCGACATATTTGGGGTGAAGTTTTCATGAAATGAAAAAAATGCTTTAGGCCCCTTAAGCCGAGCCCATAATAACAAAAATATCTCTAGTAAGCCAAAAAATAATTTTTGTACTTTTGTTTGCAAATATAACGGCAATACTCACTAATATAAAAAAAACAAATTAGAAATAAATTATAATCAGGAGGAAACAATCAATGGACCCCTTATTAAACAGTGGGGATACAGCCTGGATGCTAGTCTCAACTGCACTAGTAATGTTAATGACCGTGCCTGGAGTAGCACTCTTCTATGGCGGCCTCACCAAGAAAGAAAACATATTAAACACCATGTTCATGTCACTTATCGCTTTCGCCATCACCAGCATCATCTGGGTATTATATGGCTACCAATTCGCATTTGGGGCAGATACATTAAGCGGAATTATTGGGAACCCTGCTAACCTACTATTCAGCGGGATCGGAGTAGAACAATTATCAACACTGGCAACAACCGTGCCAGAAACTGTGTTCATAGCCTTCCAAATGACTTTTGCCGCCATTACCATAGCCCTGATTTCAGGAGCAGTTGTGGAAAGGATGAAAGTTTCTTCATGGATGGTATTCATTCTTGCATGGGTTTCCCTG
>MTKZ01058460.1_pt2 | contig 24519 bp, 19 predicted proteins | sample 1042781 | NCBI WGS metagenome assembly MTKZ01 (sample SAMN06212207, study PRJNA360539) | anaerobic digester metagenome | biome: Wastewater treatment plant; material: sludge; isolation source: anaerobic digester fed with sludge from wastewater treatment plant | place: Denmark: WWTP Viborg ... | reverse complement strand
CGATTTCAATGAAATTAAGAATAATTTGAATACCTGTATTGATGCTATTAATCTGCTTGTTTCGGATGCGAACGTGCTTTCTGAAGCTGCAGTTGAAGGCAAAATACTTACAAGAGCTGATGCTTCAAAACATCAGGGTGATTTCCGTAAGATTGTTCAAGGTGTAAACGATACATTAGATGCTGTTATTGAACCGATAAAAGAAGCAAGCCAGGTGCTTGGAATAATGGCAACAGGCGACCTTACAGCAAGAATGCTTGGCGATTATCGTGGAGACCTTGCAAAATTGAAGCAAGATATTAATATGCTTGCCGATTCGTTAAGCGGGCTAATTCAGCAGGTGAATGAACTGGTTGATAATACTGCAAGTTCTGCAACTGAAATATCAGCAACAGCAGAAGGGTTACNNGCAGTTGAGGAAATGTCCCGCACCATAACAGAAAATGCTATGGCTACAAACAGAGCAGCAGAAGTAGCAAAAGAAAACGGTCGTATTGCTTCGGAAGGCGGTCAGGTTGTAAGCCAAACAGTAAACAAGATGCGAGATATTGCAAAAGTTGTCAAGAATTCAGCCGAAAACATTGAAAAATTGGGCGAATCAAGCAAGCAAATTGGCGAAATTATATCTGTTATCGACGACATTGCAGACCAAACGAACCTGCTTGCGTTGAATGCAGCAATCGAAGCTGCTCGTGCAGGCGAACAAGGTCGTGGATTTGCAGTTGTTGCTGACGAAGTTCGCAAACTTGCTGAACGCACAACAGAAGCCACAAAACAAATTGCAATAATGATAAAAGGCATACAAAGCGAAACCGAAGCCGCTGTACTCGCAATGAACAAGGGAACTGCTGAGGTTACAAACGGAATTGAGCTTGCGGACAAGGCAGGTCAATCACTACAGCAAATATTGAATTCTACACAAGAAGTTATAGATATGATTAACCAAATTGCAGCTGCAAGTGAAGAACAATCTGCTACAAGCGAGCAAATATCGAAGAATGTAACTTCTATTTCTCAGGTAACTGCCGAATCAGCAAAACGTGTAGAAGACGTAGCACACACCGCCGAAGAACTTGCCAAAATGACCAACCAATTGGCTGATTTGATGAGACAATTCAAAGTCGATGAATACAGCTCAAATATGCCAATGAGGCAACTATCTCGAAATCGAGCAAAGCAACTGGAAAGCAAATTAGGATAATTGGATAATATATTATTTGTGGAAAGGGACGCTAATAAATAGAAGCGTCCCTTTTTTATTTATATTTTTGCATTCGATTGATTTTTCAGCTTGTTATTCTCTGAGATAAGAAAAATTAAAGCAAGAACAGCAGCAAGGTAATCTGCAATTGGAGCGAACGCCCAGAGCCCGTCTAATCCATAAAATTTTGGTAGAATAAGCACAAGAGGAATAATAAAAATAATCTGCCTGGTCAAAGTAAGAATAATTGATTTCATAGGCTTACCAATTGCCTGAAAATAAGCACCTAAGATTACCTGAAAACCAATAATCGGCAGAGACAAAACATATATTGTAAGCCCGTGCCTACCTACTTCTAACAGCATTAAATCATCAGATGAGAAAAGTCTAATCACTTCTTTAGGAAAAGATATTAACAGCAAAAATCCCGCAAAGCAAACAATAGAAGCGTAGATAATTCCACGAGATAGCAATTTCTTCACTCTTGCATATTGTTTAGCACCGAAATTGTAACCAATTATTGGTTGGATACCTTGATTTAAGCCAAATACAGGCATTAGGATAAACATAACGGTACTATTGATAATTCCCATTGCTGCAACTGCAGTAGGACCTCCATAATAAAGAAAACTGCTATTGAGCAAGATAAATATTCCGCTACCAGCGATGTGCATAATAAACGGAGAAAAACCAATACCAACAATTTGTTTAGAAATAGTTTTGTCAGGATTTATATTATTAAAACTTAGTTTAAGTAAGCTCTTGCCGTTTAAGAAATAGACCAACACCCAAATTGCAGAGATAACCTGAGCAAGAACAGTTGCAAAAGCGGCACCCTTTATACCCCATCCAAATCCAAAAATGAAAATTGCGTCCAAAATAGTATTACTTACTGCTCCAATAATCATCGTGAACATTGCAATACGAGGATTTCCTTCTCCACGAATTACAGCATTTAATACAAAAGATGTAATCTGAAATATTATTCCCAAAAGAATAATCTTTAAATAATCCATTGATAGTTCGAGAATTTCACCTTTCGCACCGAAAAAAACTAAAATATGATTAAGAAAAATATAATATAAGAGTGTTAAGATAAATGAAGTAAAAATGCTTAAAAAAAGAGAGCTGCCCAGTGCTTTTTCTGCAATGCTTTTCTCTTTTTCACCAAGCTTTAAAGAAACAACAGCACCTGCCCCAATACCAAATAACATTGCAAAAGAAAAAGTAAACATCAGCAGTGGAAATGTCATTGTTATTGCAGAAATCGCATTAGAACCAACTCCTTGACCAACAAAAATTCTATCGACAACATTATAAGATGCATTAGTAATCATTCCTACGATAGCAGGTAAAGAAAACTTCCAAATTAATGAATCTATATTATCTGTTTCCAATCTATTAATATCTTTCATTCAGTTTCCTTATCATCAATAATAAATAGCAAAATTAAGCAATATGCAGTAACAGAAAAAAAATTATTTGTCAATTTAGCAAGGCTAAATATTTTTTAGATACGATTAAAATTGTCGTATTTTTTATTCGTCATAATAAATAATAATAGATATGTTAAATAATTTATTAAAAGCTATGAAAAATATAATTTTATTTTTAGCACTGTTTTTGTCTATATTATCAGACAATATATTTGCAAATCAGCAGCCAACAGGATCACTTTCGGGACGCGTATTGTCTCGAATGAATGAAAAACCTCTTGTTGGAGTAACAGTGAGAGTTCTCGGAACAAATCTTGGTGCAATAACAAGAGGAAATGGCACATTTACAATTAACAATATACCACCAGGAGTATATGCTGTACAGTTCAGTTACGTTGGATATGAAACTTACGTTAATGCGAACACAAGCATTCCTTCGGGCAAAACTATAAATTTAGAAATCTACCTGACTGAAAGTGTAATTCGGCTGGAAGGTGCTGAGGTGCGTTCGAGCTACTTCATAAAAAAGGCAGAAACAGTTACAAGCACCCAGACACTGAACTCGGAAGATATTCGGCGAGCACCGGGAGTGCAGGAAGATGTTTTGCGTGCAACACAATTATTGCCTGGCGTTGCCGTTACCTCAGCAGGGAGAAATGATTTAATTGTCCGTGGAGGAGCACCATTTGAAAATCTATATGTTGTTGATAATATATAAGTTCCAAATATTAATCATTTTGGTACACAAGGGACTGGTGGCGGACCACTATCAATAGTAAATATTGATTTTATTCGCGAAGTATCATTTTCTGCGGGTGCATTTGGAGCAAAATATGGCGACAAAGTTTCATCAATTACTAACATTAGTTTAAGAAATGGAAATGAAAATCAATTTGGTGGGAAGGCAACACTTTCTGCAACAGGATTTGGCTTGAATTTGGAGGGACCAACTAACGACAATGGTTCGTTTCTATTTAGTGCGAGACGTTCATATCTTGATTTGATATTTGAGGCAGCCGGCTTTGCATTTATTCCTGAATATTGGGATTTTCACGCAAAATTTAACCAAAGGCTTAATAGTTCCAACACTCTATCTTTTTTAACAATTGGTGCGATTGGTTCAGTAAAATTAAATAATGATAATGAGGAAAATAGGTTTGACAATAGTCGAGTTGCTGTCCCTACACAAAAACAGTATTTCTCAGGACTAACGTGGAAACACCTGTTTGAAAAAGGCTTCACAACTGTTACTTTGGGACAAACTTTGACTGATTATTCTACTTTTCAAAATGATATAAATTTAAACAAAATATTACAAAATGATTCGCGCGAAGCAGAAACCTCACTAAGAACAGATGTTGATATTATGGTAACCTCTAACGGTCAGCTAACTTTTGGAAATCAGCTCAAATGGGCAACAAAATTGAAATATGATGTATTTGTTGCAGGATTTTTCAGAACAGATGAAAATGGGATTCCACAAGAGTTATCAATTGACACAACTTTCCAGACTTATAAAAATTCAACTTATGTAAGTTACACACAAGGTATTGGACAGCATAAATTTACATTAGGTGGGAGATTAGAATATATCAATTATGTAGAAGAAAAATGGCTGTTTTCACCTCGAATTTCAGTCTTATTACAGATAAATCCAGTATCAGCAATAAGTGTGAGTGGTGGGAGATATTTCCAGTCTCCTTCAAAAATCTGGCTAATCGGTGCACCGCAAAACAGGCAACTTAAGGCTATACAAGCCGACCAGGTGGTTCTTGCTTACGACCATACACCGCTTGAAGATGTAAAAGTTCAGGTCGAAGTCTATCATAAATGGTATTCCAATTATCCAGCAAGATTGTGGAGACCTTATGCAGTTCTTGCTCCGACTGGTTTTGACGATATTAGCAACGATATTCCATTTGGGCTTGAACCTCTGGTTAGTCAGGGAAAAGGATATTCAAGAGGCTTTGAGATTTTTATACAGAAAAAATTAAGTGAAATTCCACTGTACGGATTATTGAGCTTCACATTAAGTGAGAGCAAATTCAAGTCTCTCAAAGGTGGATATCGACCAAGCACCTATGATAGCAGAGTAATATTCAATCTTGCTGCTGGATATAGAATTAATCAAGAATGGGAGTTAAGTTCAAAGTTCCGTATCGCTACGGGACAACCAACTACTGCATTTTTACCAGGTGGTCAAAGAGATTGGGAGAATTATAATTTAGGGAAACGCTTCCCAACCTTCCATGCTTTAGATTTTCGTGCTGACAAACGATGGAACTTTACAAAATATACTTTGATTACTTATCTGGATATACAAAATATCTATGGGAGAAAAAATGTATCTAATCTTCGTTGGAACAGCAAAGAAAATAAAATAGAATATGGTCGTTCGATTGGTGTATTGCCAAGCATTGGAGTAAGTTTTGAATTCTAATCATAAAATGCAAATGGAATAACTGATTAAAAAAAGCGTCCAAAATACGCTTTTTTTGTGCGGAAGAGGGGACTTGAACCCCTACGCTCGTGGAGCACCACCCCCTCAAGATGGCGTGTCTACCAATTTCACCACTTCCGCAATAATTGGAATACAAAAATAAGATATTTCTAAAAAAAAACAAAGCGAAAATTATTCGGGAGCTTCCATCCCAAATTGTTTCCATTCTTCCTTCGATGGTCCATAAATACCAATGACAGGTAAGCCTGCTTGGCGCATCAATACTGTTAGCTGGCCACGATGATGAATTTGATGATATACTAAACCTTTCAATAAATCTCTAAATTTCCAATTCTCACCATAAATATTATATTCTTCATTTAGTTTGCTATCATCAAAATTCTTAATTGCTTCAATTAATGAATTTGAATACTTATAGTATTTATCAATCATAGTGTTTATGTCGGAAGGCATTTTTTCTTGCAGGTCAAAATCCGGAAGTTGAATTCCAGCAGCACTCATCATTTCTCCAACTGTATAAACAATGTGCCACACTATCGTTCCGAGAGTGCGGCCTTCGGAATAAACTTTTTGTTTTAAAGAATCGTTGGAAATTAGCTGAAAAAGCTTTGAAGTTGCTGAGCTTTCTTGTGCCCAATCAGAAATAAAATCATTAATTGTAGAATACATGAATCACCTTTATTATTGATTTAAACTTTTTTTATCTTCAACATCATTAAGTTCTTGATTAGATTTATCAGTTGTAGATTGTTCAGATGAGTTTATTGCAACATCTTCAGAAATTTCTGAACCTGTGGATTCCTCAGCACTATGTTCAATGTGTAAATGCCAGCCATTAATCATAGACTTAAAATTAGCAGTTGCAGTTTCTCCGTGAGTTGCAAGATATATATGACCAATGAAAAACAAATTCAAGAAGAAACCAATAGTAATATGAAGCAGCGCCATAGGCCAAACTCCACCCATTCCCATAATTTGTTCAGGAGCAAGTTCCGGGAACATTAGAAGCCAACCGGTAATTATGATACCTGGCACAGCTAAAAACATAATCAAGAAATAAGTAAGGCGTTGAAGCGGGTTGAATTTATTTTCAGGAGTAGTCTCAAACGGGTGGGGTTCACCTTTGAAAACACCATATAAATAATAACGCATCTGTTTTAAATACATTTCTTTAGCACCACGTAACTGAGGAATATACTGTTTGTAATTTCGTGTTTTAATGTTGAAATACAGATAATAGAGAAACACAACTGAAAGCAAAATACCACAAACATTGTGAGTTACAATTGCATATTCGAATGGCATTAAAAGTGAGCTTGTATCCGAATACTGCATACTGACACCAGATAATATCAGCAGAAAGAACAAAATTGCATTTATCCAATGCCAAAATCGTAACCAACGAGGATACATATATACTTTGCGAACATTACTCATACTTTTTTCTCCGCAATTTTTTTACGTTTAAAACTGTAATAAGCACGAAGCGAAGCGTGAACAATAATGCCTAATAAAGTTAAAGCGAAAATTGCAATACTAACCATATTCAGATATATGTTTCGTGTAACCCCAATCACGTAGGCATCTGAAAGAATTGTTCCATTTATGAAACCATATTTCTCACGTGAGAGAGTTTTTTGATGACGATATAAAGTATTCATTAGCATTGAATTCATTGAATGACAAGTTTCGCAACGTTTGACAGTTTTTTCGGGTGGCAAAATATCATGAGAACGGTTTGGCGGTTCAATTGAAGAATGGCAATCACTACAACGAACCCTATCCCAATGAGAGCTTATGCGAGGTAGCCAACGGTGTGCTTTATCAACAGTTGCAATGCCATATTTTCTCATCATTTCTTCATCAGCGTGGCAAGCAACACAATAAACCATTTTGTTATTAACTACAACATTGAATTTCATACCTGACTTGGTAAAAACAGTACTTGGGATATCTGGAACGTGCTGAATATTATGTTCGCCGTGGCAATAAGTGCAATTAGGTGCATCCAGGTTGCCGCTCAATAGAGATTTTCCATGCACACTTTCGATATATTCAGTTGAAACTTCACTGTGACATGAATAACAAACATTGTGGATATTAAAGTGGTTAATTCGAGATTCTGGATGTGATGCTTTTTGAAGCTTGTGAGTGCCGTGGCAATCAACACACATAGCAGCCTTTGTGTTCCCAGCCAATAGAGCAGAACCGTGAACACTCTTTTCGTAATTTATTAGTGAATTCGCGTACTGGCTCGAAATAGAAGTAATATGTAGATGGCAGGATAAACATAATCTTTCTTGGTTTAATTTTTTTTCTAATTCAGAAATTTGATTTCCTTTTGTAATTGGTTGCTTATGACAGTAGATACAAGTTGGAGCATTTGGATTATGAGCAACATATTGAATTGAATGTTCAGATTGGAGATGCTCTTTTTTAGCATCCGGATGACATCTACCACAAAATTCAGTGGAATTAGTAAAATGAAGTGGTGAATTAGGGTCACTCGGACTTTGAATGTTATGAGAGCCGTGGCATCCAACACAATTTATATCGGGAGTTCCCTTGCTTCCTGTTGCTCTTGCCATAGATGGGTGCCAGGGGTGTCTTCCTTTGAGATTAGAGTGGCAGTTCGCACAATTGACACTCAAATCTCCTTCCTTGTGAGGAATATCATCAGCATTGAAACCTACGTGGCAATTAATACATAGCATTTTTGAATGTACAGAACGGGCGAGCTCAAATTTTCGCACGTGAAGTCTCACTTTGCGTCCATTTTTCTCCATATAAATATCAGGGTCGCTGTGGCAGCTAAGGCAATCGCCATTAGATTGAGAATTTGTGTTTTGTACACTAAAAGATACTATGTAGAAAAAAGCAAATAAGAGTAGTAGATATTTATACATAATATTTCAAATTTAGTCCTACATAATGAAAAAAGTAGGTAGCAATTGCTTGCTACCTACTGAATAAATTATTCACTTTTAAGTGTAGTGAGCCATTCAGTTAATATTGTTAAGTCTTCGTCGCTGCCTTTAAATTGTGCAGGGTGCTTTTTGCCTTTTAAGTCAGTTTCTTTTTTCAGATATTTCGCAAAGAATTCAGCATCGCCTTCGACTGCAGCATTTGATAAGTCAATTGCGCCTGACTTTTTCTTTGAAGCAATACCAAGAGAATTAATCGAATGGCACATATCACATTTTTGTTCAGTAAATACTGTTTTGCCATCTTTTGCTTCTTGAGCATTGACAGAAACATTAATTGATGCGAGAGCAATAAATGCGATTGCTGCTAATGTTAGAATTAAATGTTTGATTTTCATAAAACCTCCTAATTAGAAAAGTGGTATTTTATATAAATGACGAATAATTTACCTATAAGTTACAACTTTAAATAGCAATGGTTAATGTATTTTCAACAGGATCGTAAACAGAATTATATTTTAACAATGGAGGAACATCACCTGATGCTGTTCCCTTATCTTTTAGCAAACCATCAGATGAAGAAAATTTTGCACTATGAGCAGGACAAAATATATCTCCACCTGGCGAACTTGGTAAAATCACTTGGGCTCCTGCGTGCCTACAAATTGAATCAAGAACAACAAATTTATTTTGCTCAATTCTGAATATGATTAGAGGATTACCATTATTGACGGGTCTATTGTTTTTGTCTCGTACAATAGTCATTATCATTCCACCAACACTGCTTAAAGCAGGATAGTCGGATATTTTCAAAACGGGATAATTTTCGGGTTTGGGTTGTTCGGGTGGAGCAACTGTCTCACCATCATTATCGCAAGCAGTGATAATTGAGCTTAGAACACATCCACATAAACTTATACCAGCAATTTTTGCTGATTTAATCAAAAATTCTCTTCTATCATTGTTAAATTCCATTTCACCTACCTCCTAATAGAAAATATGTAATTGAAATGCAAATTGAGAATTGAATTTATCAACGTGCTCGCGATCGAAAATTTTGTATTCGGGTATTAAAGCAATATAAGGCAAGAGGAATATTTTGGCTCCTAATGTGTATCGATTAGCGTGATATTTTGCATTGCCGGCAGTTTTCATTTCAGTATTTCCTCGTTCAAGTCGAAGATATGCATAAGCGGGCTCAATTACTTGATAATTGAATTCAACAGTGAAATTATTGGTAATTCTACGTTGTGAAAGCTCTGTTCGCATATATTCTGTCATTACTGCAAATTTGCCAGGAACACCAAAATGAAAGAAGATGCTTGAAGCAGTTAAATAACGATTGCCAAAATATATTCCGCCGTCCATTTTAAGTGTACTATTAAAGAAGTGTGTTGCACCAAGGAAAGAGGTAAGCCCCGTGCCAAAATCAGGTGGGTGTAAAGTTACTTTAGCAAGACCTGAAAGCGTATTGTCTTTTACAAATCCATTTGTCATTTCTGAAAGATTTTTTGAATCAAAAACACCCAATGATATATCTGCCCATTCAAATGGTTCATAATCGAGTATTGCACCTAATTCGAAATAATCACAAGGAATTGTTGGAGGTGTAAGCGTCTTTGTAACAACTTGTCGTGTCATAACAGTATGATCGTCCCAATCAGTTCCAATTGTCGCCTGCACCATACCTATACGCAAAGATGGAAGTTTATCAAACGGGTGCAGAATAATGCTTGCTGTGTATGGTGTCTGCCCAGGATAACGTTTTTTATTCTCAATTTCATAAGCAAAATTGTAAGAACCCTCTATAATTACACCATCAACTGGGGTAATTGTAAGATAAGGTGTAAGTATCATCAACATATTATCTCTTTTAGTGCCATAAGGATCAGTGTAAGGTATTGTATCTTTTATGTTTGGGTCAAATAAATTGTCGTAGACTACAATTTTATTCTTCGTAGTAGGCCAGCGGGCTGATTGATAACGAAAATCAAGTCCAAACGTCACTTCATCAGTAAACAAAGTGTTACTTTCTCTAATTGCGTCATAAACGGGATTAATCCCTAAATCTTCTGGTTTAATCAAAGCCACATCACTAAAAGACATCCAACCAGACATATTGCGTTGCAAACCAATATTTGGTGCGATGTGGCAATTTTGACATTTTGTGCCAAACGATTGCAATATAGAATATTGCGGTCGGGCATTTGCTATCTCAAAAATCAGAAATAACATCACACAAGTAATTAGCACTCTCTTCATAAATATCTCTTTTAATTGCACAAAATGTAGAATGAAAAAAAATTTAATATATAACTATAATTAAAATCGCATTTTAATAAAATTAAAGGCTGCAAAATAATTTTGCAGCCTCACAAAAATAGCACTACTTCTTCAGATATTCTAAACCATTTTTAAGAATTGCAAGAGTTAATGCAGGATTGTGTGCACCGTTTGAACGATCTTTTGCAATGTATAGATAGTTTAACAATACATCGCCATCGGAACGAGGAATAACACGTCTTTTACCTGCTTCTTCAAGTTTTGCATATTCACCAAGAACATTATAGTCTGGATCACCAGGATTGCCTGCAGTAGCAATCAACAAGCCTTTGTCGATGAGTAATTGACGATATTCAGCAAGTAAAGTTTTGATTTCATTTGTCTTCGTTGATGGGATACCAGATGGGTGGCAGCTCTTGCAAGATTCAATAGCACTCATTTGAGCAACAGTCATTTTAAATGAGTGTCCACCAGCAGCAGGTGCGAGTGGATTGCTACCCATATGGCAGCTAACACAACCTTTTGCAAGAACACTATGTGGATTACCAGTTGGATAAGTTTCTGAACCTTCAATAAAGTTCAAGCCTTTGCCTGCAAATACATTTGCAACAGTACCATAATGTGGTCCAAATCTTGAATACATTGCAGTTGAGCTTGCAGCTGTCAAAGTATCAAAGTCTGGGTTGTTTCTTCCATAAGGACGAGCTTGATGGCAAGTAGCACAAAGATTCCCTGTTTTGAAATCTACATTACCATCAGAGGCAGAACCAAAGTAAAGTAATGTGAATGGTTCGGTAATTCTTAATGCATAGTCTGTTTCATCAAGATTTTTGTGAATGTTGTGGCAAGTTTTGCAGTCAAGCGATGTAATACCAGCTTGTCCCCAAGTCTTAGTTGAAGCCATCTTGCGGAAACCGTCTCCATTGTGGCAATCACCACAGCCCGCACGACCAGCTGTGTAAGTATAAGTTTCACCTGTTTTGTGTAGCGAATAGTTAAATTGTGCAAATGCAAGGTTTGTTGCAGTAGCATTGTCGGAGTGGCATACTGCACAAGCAACGCTTGCATCTTTGCCATCTTTACCGTCTTTGCCATCCTTACCTGCTGGACCCTGTGGTCCTGCTGGACCTTCTGGACCTTCGCAAGCCGTCATAAACAGAACAAATGCTACTACTGAAAGAATTGAAAATAATTTTTTCATAACAACTCCATAATAGTGAAAGGAAAATCTTTTCTTACTTCAAATATAAAAACTTTTAAAATATTATACAAAATAAATATTAAAAAAAAATTAATCAATTATCGTATTGCTTTACGAGAATAATTTTACCAAACAATATATTTTACGACTATTTATTTCTATACATATTTTGATTGTTTAATTAAATTAAAATTAATTATTTTTAATCATTTTTAATTGCATCTAAATCTAAACAATTGATAATTTTGAATAAGAAAACAATAATATTGCTTTGAAACAATTTCTGCTAATTCTCGTAAAGATTTATGAGAATTTTTTATAATAACAAAAAAGGTTGAATCTATGAAAAGAAAACTACTATTGATTATCTTGATTGTTATGAGTATTAACTCATCAGCATTTGCGCGCCAAACAGTAAATTTGCCTTCTAATGACACTACAACTGTTTCGGAAGAAAATGACTTTTTTGAAGATGATGATGGAAATAATCCATTGTTAGACATATTTACATCTGCACTCAGGTTCAAACAATACAAACCTTCGAAAAAATTAAGATTAGATTTTTATAAAAATTCACCTACGATTTATTTAGTCTACGGTGTTACAAATCATTTTTACGAACGTAATACTTTCACTTCTAAAATTAACAATAATGGTATAATCGACATTAAGCTCGGCTCTACAGATTTGAACCGTGTCGCATCGAATGTTGTTGAATATGATTATGATTATCTGTCATTCAGTTATGCTGAAAATAAATTAAATTACGAAGAAACCAGTAATAGCAATCATATTATGGATTTGCGGCACATAAAGATAGGTTTTAATAATTCAGATGGTTATGGATGGAATTTAGGTGGAAACTCACATATAGTGCTATTTCACAGTTTAGGCATAAACTGGAACAGTCTATCATTTGACTATAACAACGCTGATAGTGTTTCAATTAAATCGGCTAAAATATTTGGCAAACAGCGGAGATATGGACGCGGTTTTTCGGGCGGAATAAAGATATTCTTATTTAATGGTGTTGCTATTTCAGCAGAATATGAGCAAACAATGACTTTCCCACGCCATTTGTTCTGGAAAGATTTAGGTGCATTTATTATTGAGGCTGCTGCTCAGGGATTATCCACAACTTTTGTTGACGAAGTGCTTGATAGTTCCCCTAAATTTGCTCCTGTAATACACTTTTTGCTTAAAAACGGCATCTCTTATGGTTTTTACGAACTGTATAAAGACAAGATGAATTGGCCATTTAAAACTATCCCACCATTAATGAATAAAACTTACAAAATTGGAATAGACTTTATTTTTTAATAGTATTCTCTCATTCCTGAAAAAACACGAGCAGTATCGAATTTACCAGTTTAATAACCTTCGGAAGGTTTGGAACCTTCCGAAGGTTTCCTCAAATAATCGCAAAATAGCTTAAAATGCTGTATAAAATACTCAAAGAAATTATGTAGTGGTTCAAATATTGAACTATTTAGAAAAATTATGATAATAATTTTTAAATGCTATTTTTGCAACAGCCTCTTGTTTTTTAATAACACTCTTTATTTTAAGCAATCTTCGATTTTTTTGTAATAATTTCAGCAGGGGATTTTTTCATTACGACTTGCTCGTTAATAATTACTTTCCTTGCATTCTTTTGGTTTGGTATTTCAAACATTATTGGCAACATAATCTCCTCGATAATACCACGCAGGGCACGAGCGCCTGTTTTCCTCTCGCGAGCAAGTTTTACAATGCATTTAAGAGCATCACCTGTAAATTCAAGCTCAACATTATCCAAAGCAAGGAGTTTTTTATACTGCTTAATTATTGCATTTTTCGGTTCGGTTAAAATGTTCATCATTGCTTCGTCTGATAATTCTTCAAGTGGAGCAATAATTGGCAATCTGCCCGTAAGTTCAGGAATAAAGCCAAATTTCACTAAATCTTCGGGTTCAGTGTGTTTTATCAAGTCAAGTTTTTCTTCTACTTTTTCAGTTGCTTCTGCAAGAAAACCAAGGGTTTGTTTTTGCATTCTTCGAGCAATAATTTTCTCAATTCCCTCGAAAGCGCCGCCACAAATGAACAGAATATTACGTGTATCAAGATAAATTAAAGATTGTTCAGGGTGTTTGCGACCACCTTTGGGTGGAATACCCGCACGAGTTCCTTCAAGTATTTTCAGTAAGGCTTGCTGAACACCTTCACCACTCACATCACGAGTAATACTTGTTGATTCGCTTTTACGTGCAATTTTATCTATTTCATCAATGTAGATAATACCTCTTTCAGCCGCTTTTATGTTATAGTCAGCATTTTGAACTAAATTAAGAAGAACGGTTTCAACATCATCACCAACGTATCCAGCTTCGGTTATAGTAGTAGCATCTGCCATAGCAAACGGAACATTTAGTATCTTTGCTAATGTTCGGGCAAGCAAAGTTTTCCCTGTACCTGTGGGACCAATAAGAAGAATATTGCTTTTTTCAAGTTCTACTTCGCTATCAAATTCATCTAAATTAATTTTAAGCCTTTTATAGTGGTTATATACTGCGACAGAAAGAACACGTTTAGCATATTCTTGCCCAATAACATACTCATCAAGTTTAGATTTAATTTCAGACGGCTTTGGAAGTTCTTGTTCGTTTGGAGTATAAAATTCTAATTCGTTTTTTCGAACAATTTGCATTGATGTTCGCACGCAATCATCGCAAATAAATACACCATCTTGGCCTTCGATAATAGTTTTAGCCAAATAAGCCGGTGTCCCACAAAATGAGCAATGAATATTATTTTTTTTCTTGTTATTGGACATTTTCACTCATTTATAATAAAGTTAAAATACAAAAATAATAAAATAATAAGTTTTATCATAAGAATATTATATCAATTAGGAAGCACCACAACCAATATGCTGTCCTTCTGAGTACGTATTTTCAGCCATTTTTCAATATTTGGTAGGTCACTTTTAGTCTTTCTTTCATTTACAGTTTTTACAACAAACAAATTTTTCTTTGATTTTGAGCCATCAACATTGAAAAAATAATTTGGAGAATAAGAAATTGTAGTTATTTCTGGGAATAATACACTTATTTCATTAATAATATTAGAACCAATTTCGTTAAGTTTCATTAAAGAATCAATGTTTTTCTCTTTTTCTGAAAGCAAAGCTTTAAGTTTATTAATTTCAGCTTGATACTTATTCATTTCATTAAAGCTTGAACTTATTTCGTCGAAAGAAAAACCTTGTTTTATCTCAATTTTTGCCTTTTCAAGTTCAAAATTTTTCAAGTTTTTATTGATAATTTCCTTCTTTTCGTCAGTTACAGTACTACCTCCATAAGTAAGTTCAATTCTTTTATTTGATGCATCAATATTACTACGGAGCAAGTAGCTGCCATCTAATATACTTATGCTATTGATAAATTTTGTTGCATTTTGGGAAAATTTCTCATTCTCAACTAAATTATAGCCAAAATAAATACTTGGCAAAATAGTAATAGAAATTATCACCCAAATAACCTGATTTATTTTTTTCTTTTGTTCTTCATTTACAATTGTGCGAATGGGGAACTTTAAAATTTGAGATACGACAACAGATGAAATAGCGATGAAAACAGTGTTGATTGTAAATAAATAGATAGCTCCAAAAAAGAACTTAGGTTGAAATGTAGCCAAGCCATATCCAGCGGTGCAAAGCGGTGGCATCAATGCAGTAGCGATAGCAACACCTGGAATAACATTGCCTTTTTTCTTGCTACTTGCTGCAATAATTCCTGCCATTCCCCCAAAAAGAGCAATGAATACATCGTAAATAGATGGACTTGTCCTAGCTAAAAGTTCAGATTGTGGCGATGAAACAGGGCTTATTGCAAGCTAAGTTGTTGAAGTAAAGAGACTTACTATAACAGCAAAAGTAAAGTGCTTTACTGACTTCCTCAAAAGTTCAAAGTTATAAGTGGCAACGCTATATCCCATCCCATTTATGGGTCCCATCAGTGGCGAAATCAACATTGCACCAATGATGACCGCTGTAGAGTTCATATTCAAACCGACAGAAGCAACTAAAATTGCAAACATTAATATCCAGAGATTTGTGCCTCTGAAAATACTTTCTGCTTCGATGTTTTTGTGCAATGTATCGAAATCATCAAGTTCGTGCTCTAAATTGAAATAGTGTAGAATTTTAGCAAACATAATTACCTCTATGTTTGTAATTAATTAGGAATTCCTAATAGTTTCATTATCATCTTACTAACATCTGGTATGAATCTCAAAATGTCTTTTACTCTAATTTTAATATGTTTGTTAGTTTCAATATATAACAAAGTAGAAACAATGAAAAAATACAGAATATGCGGAACAGGTATTAAAAAAGGTTGACCAATTATTCCAACTATAATAAAACCTGCAACCCAAAAAATAAGTGAAATGGACATTATTTTCATTGTTTTCATAGGCTGATTGAAAGCAATCAGCACCGAACCTAATATTGTAAAAGGCAAACCAATCGCCACCACTGAAAGCAAATTAAAGAACGGAATAGCCAGATAGTATTTTTCAGGCAAAAACCATTTAATAAATAGTTCGGTTAATCCTAAATTCAAAGATATGATAACAAATATATTAAAAAATAATATATAAGACAATGCTTTAGTTGTCATATCAAACAAAGAATTAAAGTCATTTTTCGCAATTTGGCGAACTGCGGCTGGATATATCAATCCATTCGCAGCATTGACAATTTCTTCGAATGCTCTGAATAAATTTTTAGCGAGAAAATATATACCCACAATTTTTGTTTGAAAAAAGTATTGAATAAGATAGACATCTAACTGACGTGGCGCAAGATGAATAGCACTTGTAAGAGTATAAGGAATTGAAAAGTTAATTATTTCTTTCAGGCGAGTTAGTCCATTGAGTTTAAAACTTAATTCATTCTTAATATAGAACAATGCTAATATCGAACTAATAAAAGTGCCCGCAAGATAAATATATACAAGTTCATTGAATGAGAGAGTTCGTTTATAAAAAACAATCGATAATGTTGCAACAGTCATTACACCGAAATACACAGCATTTACAAAGAAAAGTCGCTGCATATTAGTATCACGGTAGAAAATTTTAATTGCGTAAGTCCTCGGTATATTGATAAGCGTTAATATGATTAAAAATTCGAAAACCTCGATTAATCTTGGTTCGTTGAAGAATACACTCAATGGCTTACCGAAAAGTAGCAGCAACAACGATGAACCTAATGTAATAGTTAAGTGGAACGAACTAACAACAAAGTTTATATACGCTCTATCATGTTTCCTTTGACCAAATTGTATTAAGTTTTGAAGAGCGAATGAATCACTAATGATGAAAATCCAGTTAAGAATAGTGATTAACAAAGCAAATAGCCCCATTTCTTCGGGCTTCATTGCATTGAATTGAACTATGGTTACAATTCCATAACCGACGAAGAGTAATTTATCAGCAACCGACCAGCTGACTTTATCGATATGTTCTTTTAGCCTCATTTATTGTAACGTTTTTTCCATAATTTTTCGAGACGCTCTTTGATCAATTTTTCTCTACCTTGTTCCGTACAGTAATAAAACACTTGAAATGTGTTTTTGTCAGGGAAATAATTTTCTTCAATAAAATGATTTTCAAAATCGTGAGGATATTTATAATTAAGCGAATAGCCTTCTTGCTTCATCAACCGCGTAGGTGCATTTCGCAAATGAAGTGGAACAGATAAATTTACGCCACTTTTTATCGCTTGCAAAGCTTTACTAATAGCAATATACGAAGCATTCGATTTTGGAGCAGACGCAAGATAGGTAGCACCCTGCGCTAAATTTATTCTGCACTCAGGCATTCCAATTAGATTTACAGCTTCAAAAACACTTACAGCAAGTGCTAGAGCAAATGGGTCAGCATTGCCGATGTCCTCGCTTGCAAAGACAACCATTCTCCGAGCACTAAACTTTGGGTCTTCCCCTGCATCAAGCATTTTAGCTAACCAAAAAATTGCAGCATCTGGATCCGAACCACGCAAAGATTTGATAAAAGCAGAGATTGTATCATAGTGATTTTCTCCCTTTTTATCATATTTTGCTATCTTTTTGTTTATAACCTGCTCAATGTTTTGCTTGTCAATAACTATTGTGTGGCTATTTTTATTTGATTTTACAATTAATTCAAATATGTTAAGCAAATTTCGAGCATCTCCTCCTGAAACTTTGAATAGAATATCTTTATCAACAAACTCAAAATTATAACGTTTCAAAATTTCGTCTTCATTAATAGCTCTGTTCAATATATTTTCCAAAGCGATTTCATCGAGTTCTTTTAGATGATACACATTGCAACGACTTAGAAGAGCAGAATTAACCTCAAAAGAAGGGTTTTCAGTTGTTGCACCAATGAGAGTAACCAGTCCAGTTTCGACTGCGTGAAGTAGCGCATCTTGTTGATTTTTATCAAATCTATGAATTTCATCAATGAAAAGAACAGTTGGTTTCTCGTGTTTTTGATTTATTTTTGCTTTTTCAATAATAGCTCGAATATCCTTTACCCCTGCTTCGACAGCAGAAATTCTAACAAAATCTGCTTCATAATATTGAGCAACAATTCGGGCAAGAGTTGTTTTTCCACTTCCTGGTGGTCCCCAAAAAATCATTGAAGCAATTTCTTTATTTTCGATTAGCTTTCTTAAACTACCGTTATTTCCAACTATATGCTCCTGCCCAAAGAAATGTTCAAGCGATTTAGGACGCATACGCTCAGCTAACGGAGGCAATATTTTCTGCTCAATATGTTGTTCGAATAATTCGCTCATATATTATTATTATTATATTTTTTCATAATCTAAAAGTAAAAATAACAATTAATCTTTAACTTGTAAAACAGAAATAAAAAATAATAACAATTACAATAAAGTAAGCAATCATTTTTGATTATTTTTCTCAAATCAAGTAACTTGCAGTTTTTTAATCGTAAAAAATGAAATGAATAATAATTATAGTACTAAATTTTGGCTTTTAAATGCTGTTCAGATGATAGAACGGCTCGCATACTGGATTACAATCATTCAAATACCTATCTATATTGCACAAAAAGATGTTCCTGGCGGACTACATTTTGCACAAACAACCAAAGGGCTAATTTTTTTCTGGTGGGCATTAGTTCAAAATTTGACACCTGTTTTTTGGGGTGCCGTATCAGATAAAATTGGACAAAAACGTTCACTATATATTTCTTCGATTATAATAATAATCGGTTATTGTTTTCTGGCAACTCAAAGAGAGTTTTTCCCATTCTTGTTGGGAACACTTGTTTTAGGTTTTGGGTTGGGTTCATATAAACCAGCAATACAGGGCTGGATAGCCAAAGAAATAGAAGGCAAAAATACATCATTAGGATGGGGAATATACATATTTCTTGTAAATTTGTCTGTATTTGCTGGACCGATATTATCAATATATCTGAAAAATATATCCTGGCAAGCTGTTTTCTTTGGCTCTGCAATAATCTTTTCCTTTAATCTAATTTTATTGTCCATTGTTAAATATGATTATCTGAAGATTAAAAGCGATAGTAAGATATTAAAAGAGTTATTTCGTGTAATCATTACACCTAAAATTATATTTTTCATTTTAATTATGTCAGGCTTTACAATTACTTATATGCAGTTCTACGAGACATTGCCCAATTTTATCTTTGATTGGTCTGATACCTCATCGATAGCAAAACATTTACCAGATTTTATGACTTCGGAAACTGCACGTGGGCGTATGATTGCATACGAATGGATATATAACTTAAATTCAGGACTTGTTGTTCTTTTAGTATTATTTATGGCAAAGTTCACTGACAAAATTAAAATCACAAAAACATTAACAGCTGGGATACTACTTGCCGGATTGGGGCTCTTTGTTGCTGGCTACTCTCAAAGCGGGATATTTTTGGTGTTTGGCGTTGTCTGTTACACACTTGGGGAGTTAACTGTAAATCCAAAATTTCCTGAGTATATTGCAAATATTGCCCCAAAAACTAATAAATCATTATACTTAGGAATAATGAATATTTCGTGGGCAATTGGGCTTGCAGGAGGCGGGCTCATAGGTGGTTGGCTTTATAAACACTATGCAGAAAAGGCATATTTCGCTAAAATATTGTTGGAAAATAAAGGAATAACTGGCGTTCAAATGCAAGATGCTTTTGCCAAAGCACAGGAAATAACAGGAATGAATGCAACAGAACTTACGACCTATTTATGGCAAGTGCATAATCCAGGAATTATCTGGTATCCTTTTTTAATACTAAGTTTTTTATCAGTTATCGGTATGAACTATTATTCAAACAAGTACGATAAATAAAAGTTTTCTAAATCACTTTGTAATGAAAAAGTATTTTTATAAATTGTAAATTTACATTTACAGCAATTTATATGTTTATAAATATATGGCAAAAGAAATGAATTACAAGTATTTGAATCGTGTTTTTGCGGGACTGTCCTTTGCTCTGGCGTTCATAACCTATGTGCTCACTGTTCAGCCAAGTGTTCCGTTTTGGGATTGTGGAGAATTTTCCGCTGCATCAGTATGGCAACAAGTGCCACACCCACCAGGTGCACCGCTTTTCTTGATGGTGGGGAAAGTATTTCATACGCTTATTCCATTCGGAGATGAAGGATGGAGAATCAATATGGTATCTGTCGTTGCAAGTGCTTTGACAGTCTGGCTTTTATATTTAATTACAGTAATGGCAATTCGAAACTTTTATAAAAAAGAGAATGAGAATTTTGCAAGTGCCTTTGCTATTTATGGTTCTGCTTTTGTTGCAGCAGCAGCATATACTTTTAGCGATACTTTCTGGTTCAATGCAGTCGAATCTGAAGTGTATGCCGCATCTTCCCTATTCGTTGCTATCGTGATATATTTAATGATGCGATGGAACGAAGAAGCAGACAATCCAGGAAATGAAAAATACTTGCTTGTGATTGCTTATTTAATTGGCTTATCCACCGGTGTGCATCTTTTGAGTATTCTCACAATTTTCTCGATTGTTCTGCTTATTTATTTCCGCAAATACACATTTAAATTCTCAACATTTATTCTTACTGGTGTAATTTCAGTTGTTGCTTTCATTATCATATATAATCTTATTGTTCAATCTATTCCTGCTTTTTTAGCGGGGCATACACCTGGACGCAATGAAGCGATGGAATATAGCATTAACAATTCTGTTGCTCTGCAAGCATTGGCAATAATCGCAATATTGGCAATAATTTATGGTTTTTACTATTCGATGAAAAAAGGTAATCAAATTTTAAGATTGATTACTTCAAGCATACTTTTGATGCTGATTGGATACACAACATACACTCACATTTTATTGCGTGCAAATGCTAATCCCCCTATGAACGAAAATGAACCCAAAACATTCACTCAACTCTCCTCCTACATTGGTCGCGAACAATATGGTCAGGCTCCTTTTTGGCCAAGACGCTACCAAAGAGAAGACAGATTTATTTATAGATATGAATTGCGTGATGAAGCAGGATACTATGTCTATGGCAAATGGGAACCTCCAACATACAAAACAGTTACGCGTTCAGATGGAACGATGATAAATGTGCCTGAATTCACAAAAGTCAATACTGCCGGCGAATTAGCATATCTCTGGAAATACCAGATTAATCATATGTATATTAGATATTTCTTCTGGAATTTTGTAGGTCGTATGAGCGATGTGCAAGATGCCGGAGTAGCCTGGTTCAACTATGATAAGAAAGACTACGAAACATTAAATTACAAATCTGGTTATAAGGACGAATTCCCTGTTAGATTTTTTGCTCTACCTTTATTATTTGGTTTAATAGGTCTATATTTCCACTACGCAAAAGACAAAAAAATGGCATTTATTTATATTATTATGTTCTTAATGATGGGCGTGCTTGCAGCAATACAGCAAAACCAGCAGGACCCACAACCACGAGAACGTGATTATTTCTATGCTGGCTCATTTATGGTTTTTGCTATGTGGATTGGCTTTGGAGCGTTTGCTTTGATTGATTGGATATCGAAAGATAAGATAAAAACTGCTTTTGTAGTTCCCATAATAATAGTGAGCTTGCTACTTGTGCCCTTCAATATGGCAGTAGGTGGCTGGAAAATTCATTCACGAGCTGGCAATTACTTGCCTTTTGATTACGCATATAATATTTTGCAATCTTCCGAAAAGGACGCAATTATTTTCACAAATGGCGATAATGATACATTCCCTGTATGGTACCTGCAAGATGTTGCAGGTGTCAGACGTGATGTTCGCATAGTTAATCTCTCACTTGCAAATACTCTATGGTACGTTGACCAACTCAAAAATAGAGAACCCTGGGGTGCCAAGAAAATTCCGCTATCTTTCCCTGACATCAAAATACAAGGAAAAGATGAAAACGATGAAGACGCACTTACTTATGAGTTTGGTGAGGCACGACAAGTGAATATTCCTGTTAAAAAAGAGATATTAGCAAAGTTTACCGAAAAGAACGAAGTGATAGAATCCGGCAAAATGAGTTACACATTTGTTGGTTTACCTCAACAAGGTCGAGATGGGAAAACAAACTATATCTTTAGAGTTCAGGATTTAGTAATAAATGATATTCTGACACAAACACGTTTCGAGAGACCTGTATATTTCTCAACTACTGTTGGAGGTGGAGACGTGTTCGTTGGTCTTGATGATTTTCTAAGATTAGAAGGTATGTTGTGGCGAATTTGCCCCGTTAGAAAAAGCGATATGAAAACGGGTGATATTGAAGTCGATATTACTGAAAAATGTTTATTGAATTATGACAACTCAAATAATTACCACAAAGAACCAAATTACGGATTTAAGTTCCGCAACCTCAATAATCCATCAGTATATTACGATGAAGTCCATAGAAGACTGATGGAAAGTTATCGAATTCTTTTCTACCAAGTAGCTGATAAATTGATTGAAAGAAATGAAAAAGAGCGTGCTAAAAAGATTATTGATAAGATGATCGAACTAATTTCACCTGTTCAATTCCCGATGGTTCTCGAATCTGAGAGCAGATTGATTAGAATTTACGAAAAATTAGGTGATAACGAAAATTTACGCAAATATGCCCAAAGCTGCCTGAACACCTGTTTAGAATTAATCGACAAAGAATATTTGAAACCCGAATATGTGCGATGGGAAATTATGGGAAGACTTTATGGTCCATATAAAATTGCAGCCGATATGTATGAAATACTTGAAAATATTGATGGTGCAAAAGCTATATTAACACGTTTTGAAAAGCAAGTAGAAGCATACAAAACTTCTATGATTAATATGGGTTACTCTCAAAACGAAATTAGCATTTTAGACCAAAATCTTGCAGATACAAAAGTCCGTATAGATTATATGCACATTAATATTTTGGTTAAACAGAACAAATTGAAAGAAGCATACGAAGAAGCCAACAAATTGCTTGACAAATACAGAAGTCAGGAATCGATTGTCTATAAATATGCTGCAATGTTTTTAAGTAACAAAATTGATGAGATTGCATCTAAAATGGGATTAGTAGCAGACAAACACGACAACAAAATTATTATGAAAAACCCAACTATTCAATAATTTGTTCAACCGTATCATTTATGAAGAAATATGAAAAAAGAATTCTCAAAAGCATATAGTCCGAAAGATGTCGAAAATAAATGGTATGATAAATGGATTGAAAATGGAATTTTCAATGCCTATGAAAATACTAATAAGCAGCCTTACAGCATACTGATGCCACCACCAAATGTTACAGGAATACTACATTTTGGGCACGTTCTTAACATCACTTTGCAAGATTTATTTATTCGCTTGAAGCGAATGAATGGTTTCGAAGCTTGTTGGTTTCCAGGTACTGACCACGCGGGTATAGCAACGCAATCGAAAGTCGAAGCTGAACTACGCAAAGAAGGATTAACGCGGTACGATTTAGGACGTGAAAAATTTGTCCAGAGAGTGTGGGAATGGAAAGAAAAGTACGGTGGAATAATATTGAAACAAATTCGCAAACTTGGTGCTTCCTGCGATTGGAATAGGACCCTCTTCACAATGGACGAAAGCGCTTCGAATGCTGTAAAAGAAGTATTTGTGCGTTTATTCGACGACGGATTGATTTATAAAGGTAAAAGAATTATTAACTGGTCGCCTCTTGCTCAAACAGCACTGAGTGACGAGGAAGTTGAATTTCGCGAAGTGAAAGAATATCTCTATACACTCAGGTATTATTTCCCCGATAACAAGAACTATTTGAAAGTAGCTACTGTTAGACCAGAGACTATTTTTGGCGATACTGCCGTAGCGGTTAATCCAAATGATGAACGATACAAGCATTTAATTGGGCAAAAGGTTCGCGTTCCGCTTACCGACAGATATGTGGATATTATTCCTGATGAATATGCAGACCCTACATTTGGAACGGGTTGCGTTAAAATCACACCCGCCCACGACCCAAATGATTTTTTAGTCGGGGAACGTCATAATTTAGAAATCATCAATTCAATTAACGCTGATGGAACTTTGAACGAAGCTGCGGGCGAATTTGCAGGGCTTGAACGTTTTGAAGCTAGAAGAAAAATCGTCGATAAGTTGAAAGAATCTGACTTGATTGAAAAAATAGAAGATTACACACACCACGTTGGATTTTCTCAACGTGGTGGCGAACCAATCGAACCATATCTTAGCGACCAGTGGTTTGTTCGAATGAAGCCACTTGCAGAAATTGCACTTAAACCTGTATTAGATGGTGAAATCAAATTTCATCCAAATCACTGGGTCAAAACTTACGAACACTGGATGAATAACATTCGCGATTGGTGTATATCACGTCAATTGTGGTGGGGACATCGCATTCCTGTTTATTATGCTCCTGATGGTCGATATACTGCTGCCCGCAACGAAAAAGAAGCTCGTCAAAAATTGGGAATTGCGGATGATATTCCATTAGTTCAAGA
>MTKZ01003690.1_pt1 | contig 24536 bp, 26 predicted proteins | sample 1042781 | NCBI WGS metagenome assembly MTKZ01 (sample SAMN06212207, study PRJNA360539) | anaerobic digester metagenome | biome: Wastewater treatment plant; material: sludge; isolation source: anaerobic digester fed with sludge from wastewater treatment plant | place: Denmark: WWTP Viborg ... | reverse complement strand
TGATTGACAATAAACCTATAACAAACTGTGCAAACAATTTCGAACTCTACTTTGACTCTGACGATTTAGCTGAAACCGTTAAAAAGCTGAAAGAATATAACGTTCAGTTTATCCATGAAATCAGGGAAATGCCCTGGAAACAAAAAGTAATCAGGTTTTATGATCCGGATAATAATATCGTCGAAATAGGCGAACCAATGACAATAAAATAATTCTGAGTAATTAACATAAACTTAAAAGGAAGAAAATCAAAAGAATTATTTTACTCATTAGACTTCAGTCGACATAAGCAATGCAATCAATCTGGATCAATGGCCAGTTAGGTAAATAGGACTCTGAGCGATCGGCAAGACCCAGCGATGAGTCTGTGTTTAACAAGCTGATCAATATTGCGGAAATTAATGAAGAAAACTGATTCTGTTGATACATCATCAAAAGCTATCCGGGGGATTTAGTTCAACAAACGGTATAGGTCATGGCTAACATTCGTCGAACACCTGCATATGAATACTTTAGATACCTCGTCACTAATCTGCCGGGATATCTCCTTAAGCCGCCACGCCCCATCCCACCGAACGTTAGGTTTAAGGGAAAGTATGTCCGAAAAGAGAATAATACATTATTTATTAAACTCCGGGTGCATCTCCCAATCTGATTCAATGGCATTTATAGCATTAAACAAATATCGTTGGCAAAGAACTGAGTCATGCTTATTTTTACATGAATATCCTCTTGGGTCATTATGGTAAAACTCCTTAAGGTAGGATAATGCTTTTTGAGATTTTATCTGGCCTAATGTCCAGATAGCTACATGTGAACGTTGATTAGGAGTGTTTGTCTCATCCAGCAAAAATAATATTAATGCGTCCTCTGCATTTCCATCATACTTCACTTTTGCAATATCAATATTCTTTATAATTTCACTTTTGATACCTGGTCTGTGCCAGGATAGTAACGCAATTACAATCGCATTAAATATTACAAATAGAAATACCGGAACCAGGAAATAATTTAGGATAAACTTCTTCATCTTGAGGAATATTTTACAACCTCACTTTTATTCAATATAAAGGTAAATGTTTCATTTCAAATATCATAATTTAATAATATCATTACTCCCGTTAGCAACTATAAAAACTCTGCCCAATTTTCTATTTTTGAGAATGATTAAGAAGTATATTCCTTATAGCTGGCAAGTCTTAAAATTGAATCTTATTGTTACTCCTATTGCTACATTTTTTGGTACTATTTTATCAAAATCATTCTCTGAAAAGGGTGCTTCGCCAGACAGTATCTTATATTTATTTATGATTAGTTTTTTAGGTGGAGGATTTCTTCTTGGAGTTCTTTATTTTGAGCTTACAAAAAGCCGTGAATATTATTTCTATTATAATCTGGGTATTTCGAAACTGAAATTAGTGCTAATGACTTATCTCTATCATATAATACTGTCAATTCCAATTATAATTCTTGCCCGGTATGCAGAACTCCTTTGAAGCAGACAGCATACGTAAATCCTTTGGGAATAAACAGGTACTGACAGATATTTATCTTAGCTGTAAAACCGGAGATATAATTGGCCTATTGGGTCGTAACGGATCAGGAAAGTCAACACTGCTTAAAATACTTTATGGAACATTATACACTGATTTCAAGCATATCTCGGTAAATGGTGAGTATATGAAACAACCATTTAAAGAAGAAGGGATTGTCAGTTTTCTCTGCCAGGATAATTTTCTGCCAAAGAACTTAACAGTTAAAAAGGTCATTCAATTGTTTGATTACAGTGTCAATGAATCAGAATTCTTCAATGACGATATTCTATCAAAAGTTTATAATACCAAAATTGGGAATTTATCAGGCGGAGAGTCAAGATACCTTGAGGTCAAACTTATTCTTGGTCTTGATACACAGTTTGTCTTTCTTGACGAGCCTTTTAACGGCATGTCTCCGATTCACATTGATATAATCAAAGACTTGATCAGACAAAAGTCCTCAAAAAAGGGTATTGTTCTGACAGATCATGATTACAGGAATGTTCTTGATATTGCCAATAAATATATGATCCTGTTTGATGGAGGTATAAAAGTTTTAAAATCAAAAGAGGATTTTATTTACTGGGGGTACCTTCCAGAAGAAAAACAATAAAAAATTACAGTTACTAATACGGACGGTGAGTAAGTTGTTTGTCACAATTTTTGCTTTTGCTCCTTAAACAAAAAAAAAGGGGGAAACACCAATATAAGAGTCTATTAAAAGGGGAAGAGATCTTTACACTAATGTAAAAAATACTTCAATAAATTTACTGATGAGAAATTTATCATTGTTTTTCCTGCTACTACTTTTGAATAGCACTGTAAAAGGGCAATCATCATATCATTTAATCGAACGGGAATTGACCTCCATTGATTCCTTAATTGTAGTTCAAATAGAAAACTCCGGATTTTATTCATATTGCGATTCAAATTTTGACTTAAGGTATCTTAGGTTCTGGAGTGACATCTCGAATAAAAAGAAACATGAATTGATAGACTCGGTGGGATGTTCTCCTTACTCTTCTTTACTTTATATCTATAAATCAAAAAAATATAAGGATTACTTATTATTCTGGATAACTGATAATGAATATACTTCCGATATTCTGCTTTATATTCTCAAGAATGGTATATTATCTAAATTGGGGCCTCTCAAAATCCAGAATGATTGTGAAGCTTGCGACGATCAAATCTACCCAAGTGATTGGTTCAAAATAACTGGATATAATGATCAGATAATTATTAGATTAACGAAAGAATTCAAATATGATACAGGTAGTGATAACTGGGAAAAATTCAATCCAAATGCAGCTATCATCAAAATAGATAAAAGGAACAAAACGCTAACAATAGCACGAACAAATTTGTAAAATGGAGTAGTAACTACTATTGATCAAAAGGGGAAGTGCCTTAAATCGCATTATTTCAACTAAATACGACATTTAACATTTTGTACATATTCAGTAACTAACTATATATCAGTATAATCAATGCAAATACAACCTGGGACTTTGGGACCAGGTTTTTTTATGATTTTTTTGATGGCTCTGTATAGACCGGAATAAAAAAGGCGGCATCTCTTGTTTGTATTATAATATGCCATAATCACCCATCAGGCAATTTGCAGCCAAGTGAATCTGATCAGGCAATAACCAGGAAAATAAAGGATTCTGGTTTATTGATGGATGTTCAATTACTAGACCACCTGATTATAACTGCAGAGGAAGACTATTACAGCTTTGCTGATAATGGGATTATTTAAAAATATAATATACTATTTAAGTTCCCATAGTCTCGGAATAATTTGTAAATTGAGCGTCAATTGTAAAATTTCAGCAACAGGCATTATTTCAATATGTTATATTACTTTGTTGATATTTTGACTGTGTGACTGACGTGGCGGTGCTGTTATAAGTAGTAACAATAACAGGGGAATTGGGGATTGATTTACGGTATATTAAGTGCTGATTGAGGTAAAAGAGCAGCAGAGCGACAAAGATTTACACTCATGTTACTGTACTGAGTACATAATAAATCAGGAGTCTGTTGATGATTTATAAGGGAAAATTCTGTTTATATATTCAACCGGAGTTGTACAATAACTACGTATTACGTCAAGTATATATGCATTTACAGGACAGATAAGCAGACGTTATCTGTCAGGCATAACAGACAAATAGGTTTACACAATGCGATAGTTACAAGCACTTTGCAATTTTGTTTAAATTTATAATTTGCAATTAAATGAAGAAATTTCTTATTATTTTGCTCTTGTACTACCCTATAAATACCTATTCACAAGGATGGTCGTTTGAATATTCTGCGGGTTACGGCACATATAAATTAACTGATATAAAAAACTTTCAGCATTCAACGCTTGATAATTCAATGCTTAACTATTATGGATTGAAAGAAACTGATGGTTTTCCAGGTTATATCATTCACTCGGTTGCGTTAGGCTATGTTGCAGGAAGCCACCATTTTGGAGCTGGTTTTTCTTATTTTACAACCGGGGGGCGTCTTCACAGGGCAGATTACTCAGGTTCCTATACTATAGATATGATAATGAACGGGAATCGTTTAGGTGCATTCTACAGGTACAATATCAATTCAAAAGCACCAGATTTAAATTTCTACCTGCAACTGGGTTCGGGTATTATGTTTTCAAATCTCAAAATGAAGGAACAGGTAATCATCTATTCAGAATCGAAAGTTGATACTGAACATTTGAATGGATTGGGCATATACATGGAACCTGTAATTGGAGCTAAATATTGTTTCACAAACTGGTTAAGTTTTTCATTAGGAGTAGGCTATGAAGCCGATTTCCTGGGTACATTGAAATTATCAGAGCAGGAAACCCAGCTTAAAGCACGATGGAACGGGCTTCGTCTTTACGGGGGGATTGTTTTTGTTATACCAGCAAAAAGGAAATCACTTTATGAATAAACGGAACATTATATTATTGTTAACAACAATATCCCTGTTTGTTGCATGTGAATATGAACCGACTGGTAGTAATTTCGTGGAATTAAATCCGCCGGAGGAAAATATCCCGGTTGCTATTTCATTGAATGATGTTAATCCTTCGGATACTATATACTTGTATCAGAACACCTCATTTTCAATAAAAACATATTCCCAGAAAGATTTACTGGAGACCACAGTGTTATTGGATGATCAGGAATATAAAAGATTTTTCGGTAATTCGTCAAGTTTTAATATGTCTCCGGACCAGCTGAGCGAAGGAGTACATAAAATAACTGTAAAAGCGATCTTTTCCTCCGGTACCGGCAGCCTGGCTGATAAGATGGGATTGGAAGGATATATGGGAGAAGTATCGTGGAATATTTGTGTTATAAGAGATCCGCAAAACTATTTTGTAGTTGGTTACCGTATTAACGACGATGGATTTCTGGAGATTTCCTGGAAAAACGTGGTTCCGGAAAGTTTGATCAGTTATTATACCGTTCATGCCGGATTGACTCAAAGTTCAGATATTATCATTAATGATGCCACTCAAAAATCTTTTATTGATTCCGGGTATGTATGCGGATCCGGGTATTACGAAGTTACAACCCATTTTAATGACGGGCTTTCATTTATTCAGCGACTTTCAATAGTCAAACCTGAACCGGCAATTTCTTTTGAAGACCTGGGACTTGACAATCTTCGTATCTACTGGACCCGACCCTTTGCCAACGGTCGTTTTATTCTAAGGGAAGGTAATACAACAATTGCTTCGGGAATTCATGATACAACAATTATAATCCCCCAGGTTTTTGGCCAGACTCGTCAGTTTACCCTGGAAACCAGGCCGCAAAATGCAGCGTATGACAACTTTCATAACAAATTCACTGCTTATGGTTCGTTTCGCCTGGGAACTTACCTGGACCTCCCGAACTGGCCATTATACGCATATAACAAAACAGATAACATAATATATTCAAGCAGATATGATAACCTGGTCGCTTTTAATGCCACAACTTTGCAGGTTATAAACACTGTATCTATGGTTGGTAATCCCTGGGGCCTTTTATATGGCGGGAAAATAGCTGCCGCGCCGCATAATTCAGCTGTTGCTGCAATGACAGGTGAAGAGACCTGGATTTTTACCGACAGCCAATTTACTAATCCGGTTAAAATTCCATCATTACGCGGAGATATACATACCCGTTTATCTGCCATCACAAGTGATGACAGGTTATTCGTGGTTCAGGGAGGTACTAATACCTGTAAAGTTTTCAATACTCTGACAGGGGAAAAAATATTTGAAATCCCGTTCACATATAAAACAATATATGACATTCCCGATTTTGTTACTGTATCCGATGATGGTAAATATTTCTGTGCCCCATCAGAAAATGGAATAGAAGTATTTGAGATCAGTGGAACCACAACGAACTTACTATATACAGATACAAGGGTATATAAAGGTGGAATGTTTGTATCGTCAAAGCCCGACCAGCTGCTTCTCAGGGTCGGTACGGATGTTGAACTGCGTCAGATGCCCGGTTTCAGCCTGATCCAGTCAATGGATGTTTCAACATATGGTGCAAGGCTTTGCAATATCGATCCAGCAAGTATGAGTTTACTTTATCATCAGAACGATTCGCTGAGAGTTTGTAAGATCGATGATCTGTCGAAAACCCTGTTTAAAATCAGAAGCAATGCAAAAGACACTAAAATGCTTAATAATAAATTGCTTACATACGGAGCGGGTGGAATAGCTTTTGATATTTCTCCCTACCTGGGGCACTAAATATAATATAATATTGCCCGAACAGATAACTTGGACAGTATGTTTAATAAGCTTGTCACGGTTTTTGAGTCGTTCTTATAACACGATGTATAAACTAAAACATTTATATACCCAAGTACATTTTTTGCATACCGATAGGGCAAAAATTGAGCAATCCCCTCCTGGCGTAGGGGCACGCAAACAAAACATACCGCCGGCCGTTAGGTAACATATGTACTTTATCCGTAAATTAGCTAATAGATTTTGCCAGATTTTGTCTTTCCTTTCTAATCTTTCATTATGAAACGTATAATTTTTATTAGTTTTCTCATATGGTCTTGTCATACAATTCAAGCTCAGGACCTTTTCAATCTTGGACTTACATACTATGAGAAGGGTCAATATGCATTGGCAGATTCGATATTTAAAATTTGCATGGAAGAATCCAAGCCTGATATGAATCTCTGGTTTAATTATGCATCAACAAGATTAATAATGAAGGACACATCCACCTTCTGTACGATGATGTGGAATCTCGGTCATCAATATAATGACAAAGAAGCAAATACACTATTCTTTCGGATATGCGGTTCTGCAGACACTTCCTATTATGACAAAAACTTTGTAAAATGTGATAAAAAAAACGCTCGATATACAGAGATTATTGAGATTCTTAAGAGTAAGGATTATAAAATGTGCTTCTTACATGATAAGAGAAATAAAGGTAAAAGTGTTATAATGAACCTAGATATTGTGAATCTTCAAAAGACAGACATAATTGCTCAATATCAATTATTTAAAGATAGCTCTAAATTATATCTATTCACCGAAACCCCTCCAAGTTATAAGGAAGGAGATGAATCCCGTAGCAGCTATATTGAGAGAAATCCCTATATAAACGATGCAAAAGAAAAGCTCCAAATAAATAAATTAGTTGTTGGTGTAAAGTATGTGATTGACAGAAACAATGTTGTTAAGGATATCGAAATTACTGACACAAACAAACCTGTTTCAGATATGCAGTTATTAAAAAAATATGTTGATCTCATAATCCTTGGTATACCGAGACAATCTCCTGGTAAATTTCGTGATGAATATGTTGATTTTTTAGTCAACGAATCAATCTCAATTTGGTAATATACGTTACCTAATACGGACGGTGCTAATAAACTCGTCACAGTTTTTGCTTTTGCTCCTACACCTATGACAGATTTGTAATAACTTATACCGCGACCGCGCCAGTGCCCGTAATATAACTAAGTATACCTTGACTTGTTTTCTGCTACCGATCAACCTTGCACCGCGACACTCGTAAAACTTACAAAACATGTACCTGGACGGCAAAAACCGCGCCGTACTCTCCTCGCACCTTAACAAATTTCTGGCTAAAGTACCAGGATCCAATTCGGCATTGCGTCTGGCAACAAAACCTCCCCATATTGTCTGGCTGTTAACTTTAACTGAAATCCAATAACTTTGGTAACTCTCTTAAATATGCTATAATCAATGTTAAGATTCTCTCGGGCAAAAAATATAGTTGTAGATAATCATGAGACACAAACGCAATAAGTTTATTTCAATTTTCAAAATAAAGAAAATACAAGGCTCTGTTGAAAGTTTAGCCAAGCATTGGGTAATGGTCTTATTAGGAATGGTATTAACAATACTCGGAATTTATCATTTAATCATAAAACCAAAGTCTGAAAAGACAATAGAAAGTACATATCTTGAAACACAAAATATAAAAGAGGAACTATTAGCGTTAAAAAAAATATTATCGGATAGTAGCTTTTATGAACTAAGTTCGGCTGACTATCCTGGTGTCACAATGGTAATTGTGGCTGATATTCGAAAAAATACAAATCCTGGCGATGCATATATTCTTGATGTTTTGTCTAAAAACAGCAAGGAGAGATTCTCAGTATATCAAACAATATATAATGAACTATGTTTTGTTGTAAAAGACTCTAATTCTGAAAGTGAAGAACTAAAAATTCAACAATCTATTGATGGATATCATAATAATAGAGTCAAATTATATGCTTTTGATTATAGGGAAACGGAGAATTCATCATTTATTAGGATTATAGTAAACAATAAGGAAGCTGGCAAACTAAATATTAATAGGAAGTTAGGCCTTCAAGATGCATTAGATTTTAAGAATGGAACGATCGGTGCAACATACAATGAGCTTGGATGTTCTGATTTATTAGTAGGCATGTCATTAGTAACAGAGTCGGGATTTTCCTATAAAGGATTAATTGATATACAAAATATTTTTTGGGAATATTTGTCGAGAATAGGTTATAATATGCGAGAAGTTGGATGTAAAGGTGTTATTCATTTAGAAAAAGAATTAGACTGGAAACATCCATCCAGAAATGAATAGGAATAATATAAACGGTAGCTATTACAATAGAGATTTAACGGACAGCCAAAACTAATGCAGACAATATGTTCAATAAGCTTGTCACACTTTTTGATAGCTTTGTATTTAAAGTAGCAGGATTCAATCTGGATGCTGCGTTAGGTAACGCTTACTCCCTCAACCGCCGGGCCGTTATGCGTAAGCTTTAACAATCAATTATATAGATTCAAGTTTACATGAAAATACCCTTAAACAAAGAAGACCTATTAGCTCATTTTAATGACTGTTTAAAAAAGCTGGTAATGTTTAATACAATATACGATGCTGGTGAGACAGCAATTGCAAAAGACATTGCTGTTAAACTTAGAATTTTATTTCATGATACTAAGAACTCGAAATCCCTAATAAGTCAGTTAAAGCTAGAACATTTGCGTTTTGTTAATACCGCAGACAAATATGATCCAAGGAACTTTATGACTCATCATGGATTATTAATGCTACTTATGGGAAGCAACTTTGGACAATTATCACCGCAGCTGGGTTTTTCAACATTTAAGTATACATCCTTTAATAACTGGTGGAATCTCGATATCGTTCTCTCTGATCAGAAGAAAAACACTTTTACCAGGAGTAAAATAATTCTCGAGTTGGCAAATACGGATGGGGGAGCCCATGTTGATCCTGGAATAAATGAATCATATTTTGACGTTTCGAGATTAAACTCTATTGGTTGGAAAATTCACGAAAAGAACTCAGAACAGGACAAACCTGTTAATGATCCGATCCCACCTTCTATTCGACAGATTTCATACGAAACGTTGATGACTTTTAAAGACATTGATGTAATTAAAGAAAGTAAACTGCCTTGACAACAAATAATTGATAAAAGCCTACGCATAATAAGGTATTATGTAATTGACGCTCCGCACCGCACCAGATGGCAAAAACGCGCACCACCGGGACTCTGCGCCAACGCCACATACCACCGACCGTTAGCACTAATTCGCAGACAATCAATAAAATCTCTGCAAAAAAAATCATGAGAAACTTCCTCTTAAGCACTATCCTTTTCCTCATTATTCCTTTGAAGTCATATGGAGCTAATGAGAACTATCTGACATTAAGAAATCTCATCTTAAAGATTGAAGAATTTAATCTCCAGCATAGATCTAAGAATGAGATTGTGAGTACTCTTTTTAATGACTTATCAAGTTCTTATGATCTAGGTTTCATAGCGATAGCTGGGGACTCAGCAATTCAAATAATAGAAACCACAACTTATTCAATTCAATGTATTACCAACGAGGATCTTTTATATGTTCTTGGATTACTTCACCAGCATGAAAAAAAGATAAAATCTATTTTGAAAAGCTATCAAATAGATATTGATATGGAAAAATACTTTTGTGATTTCTTAATCAGTAGAATTGATAAGGTCAGAAATTCAAGAATATTTGAAACAAAGGAAATTGGTGCACCACCAAATAAAGTATATGATTTTGAATATCAAATCAATGATGATGATGAATATGAAGTAAGTTGGTATAGGAATAATAATTGTGAAAAGAATGATAGTGTTTCAATGAAACCTGGTTATAAGATTCTAACGGTTAACTCGATACCAACTAAGTACATTACAAATATAATAGCTGATTCTCTGTTCTTTCATAATGACTCTGTAAAACTCGGCTATACTACAGAGACAGGTTTGTTTAATAAAACTTTTAAATTGCATTTCAAGCATAAGGAAGACAGTCCTTATACATTTTCTCGACTTAAACCAACTATCGCCTATCTAAAAATAAATCACTTTTTTGAGCAGGGTATTTCACCCACAATAGCTCAAGAATTCTTAAGAAAAAATTATGACAGGATCATAATTGACTTGCGAAACAACACTGGTGGATATATTCAGGAAATATCAAAATTTACAGGACTATTCTTAAACGCAAAGGATACTATTTCGATTTTCAGCTCTAATAAGGAAATTTCGACTCCAGTTGCTGCTTATCATTCTAAGAATCTTACAAAGCCAGAATTGGTTATTCTTATAAATTCATCTACTGCCTCTGGAGCAAATCTGGTAATTCAAATGCTTCGAAAAGGTAGGAAAGCACTGGTTGTAGGAGAAAACAGTTATATTGAAAATTCAATCCATTCATCACAATACATTCAACCTAAAATGTACTTAGTCAACTTAATTGTTGCGAGAATGGTAATCAAAACAAGGGATATTGCCCCTGATTATTACATAAATGATTGCATAGATGAGAACGGCGATAATATTTTAAATTATGCCTTGAGTCTAAATAAACAGAACTAGTGCTAATAAATGGTATATGTCATGGCTGTCTTTTGTACCGGTCCGAGTTTTGCAACCTTTCGAACATTTCAGCTTATCCCAGGAAATCGCCATCTAGCCGCCACGCCCCATACCGTCAGACGTTATGGGTAATTTGCAGCACCCTGGAAGATCCTAATTGACTAAGATAAAATCATAGGTAAATTTGTAGTGATTGAACACCAACTTTATTCGTTATGAAAATCAATAAGTTTCTTTTACTTGTACTACTATTAATAATTCTTTCCGCTTGCGAAAAGAAGAATGCTTCTGATGGGGATAATTACGTGTTCGTAAAACCTCATTGTGCCATGGTTACAGTTGGAGGTTATGTTGGCATAACAGAGAAATGCTTCAGCATTGGTGATACTGTAATTGGTAAAGAAACAATTGAAGGACAAATAACAATCCGTATTGCTGCTCACTCTGAACTTAACGAAGGTCCCCCAAGTCCAAATAGCTATCAAGAATTTTTAAATGTCCCCTCTGACAAGTTGAAAAAAGTAGATAACGAATAAAATTTTAAATAAAAACAACCCATAATACGGACGGTGCTAAGGTCAAGAAGCTCGTCACAGTTTTTGCTTTTGCTCCTGCATCCTAGACAAATTTGTAGTAGTTCTTGCACTCAGATGTTTCGTCGAGTAAAGCTTACTAAATCCTACCGCCGGGCCTTTAGCCGCATCTTATTGCATTCCTGCACCTTAGAGAGATTAGTTAGTAATCACCTTGGAAATTAGTAAATAACTTGAGTCTTCCATTTACCATGACCAATTCGGCATAAAATTTGCGGCATACCGAGAGAAAGAACCTAACTAACAAACTGTTTCAATGAGAAAAATCTATTTTATCCTGCTGCTTTTGTCCTCAATTGTTGGAATTTCAGGACAAGAAATCAAAGAAACTTCTGATAATAGCTGGTCAATTGCTCTTACTTATGCTCCGTTGACAACTTTCTATTATTACCATGGACTTAGAAATGAGTACCTTGACCATTATTCAATAGGGATTACCGAAACAATCTATCCAAAAGGCGGTAATATAATGATAGATCGTAAAATAAATGACAGGTTGTCTTTTAGTTCAGGTTTTAGTATGAAAACCAAGAAAAATGAAAAAATTGGATTAGGTGCTGATATGTTATATTATGAAACTTCAACTGAAAATAAATACATCTTTGAAATCCCAGTTACCATTAAGTACTATTTTTCAAATTCACCCCGATTCTTTAGTCCATATTTAAACACAGGATTAAGAAATACCTATTTCAAAAGATCATACATTGGAGATTTCAAAGATTATACTACATCCCCTTGGGGTACGACCGGAGAAATAGATAAACATGAAGGAAAGTATTTCATGTTCGTAAACCTTGGACTAGGATTTGATTTGAAATTTTATAAATCATTTTCACTCATACTTGAATCAAACTTGACATATTCGATTTCAGGTTTCGGATACTTGGAAGGTCAGGGAGGCATAAGATATTCATTTAAATAAAAGCAGCATCTAACAAGGACGGGGGCTATTAGTATTATCAACACAGATATAACCTGGGACTTTGGGACCAGGTTTTTTTATGATTTTATTTGATGGCTCAGTATAGTCAGGAATGAATAAGGCAGCATCCCTTGTCTGTATTCCTTAGATGTGCTGTCTGGGAATAGTGAGAAATATCTCGCTGCATTCAAACAAGTGGATGCCACCTGATCAAATATTTGTTTGTTGACCCACCTGGGCTCGAACCAGGACTCTGCGGAACCAAAATCCGACGTGTTGCCAATTACACCATGGGTCAATAATAATTTATCGACGCTGTAAAATTATAAAAATTCCTGTTATTTAAACTAAAGGGATATAAGACTGGGGAATATCAGAATTCTAATTCTTACCGGAAAGAAAACGATCGTAAAATTCGTCATTCATCTTGCTTACCTCTACAAATTTGAAAGGACATTCAACAAGTGATCTGAGTATGGTACCAAGCTCTTTCATGTCTTCATCACCACGCTCATAATACCAGGTGACTTCGGTGTTCTCAGCCACAGCCTGAGCTGCCGATAACCTCTTGAGAAATATATAAAGCCATTTTATCGATCCTGTGTTTATATATTCAAATCCCAGATCTATCCTGGTATTACCCTGCCATTCTTTTATGAATTCAGAGATCCAGTCCAGCCCGGCCCTGTAAAAATGTGAAGGATTCTCTATTATTGACCTCCCCATAACAAATATCTTACCCGGCTCCAGTATAACCCAGGGTGACCTTTTTGTCGCCTCAATTGATAATTTCTCAGGGTACGTCATTACTAAATATCCTAAAACATCAAAATTTATAAACTAATATAAAACCGGACTCAGAATCAGTATGCTGCAAAAATACAAAACATTACTGTCATTACAAAACATCCCCAAATAACTTTAAGTACTCTAAATACTCTAAATACTCTAACTTACTTTAAAAACTTTCCTCCCCTCCCTCCTGTCAAACAATGTCGGCTCCTGATCTTCCCATAAGCTGGGATGTTCATCTTCAAACCTCTGAATTATGGCTTTCATAAGTGTGACCCGCAGGAACTCGGATTTGTTTTTTATCCGGTAACGGCTGCAATAAATTCCGAGAGCTCTCATCTCCCTGCTGTTCAGCATTACAGACAGCTTGCTTGTACGACGTAAATCCTTTTCCTTATATGCCAGATGCTTCATTAATGGAGATGAACTGTTTCCATCGCTAAAATTAGGGAATAGAGGGATCGCTATCTCTCAGAGAAAGGAGAGTTTTTGAACAAAAAAAAGAAAGCCGGGAGCTAATCTCCTGGCTTTCTTATTATTAATCTATTGACAACTTTATTGTATTTACGGTCTTCTACCCCCTTCAGTGAGAGAATTACAAACTATTAACCCGCTGTACCGTTGTACCGTTGTGCCGTTGAGCCGTTGAGCCTCTGCGCCCTTCCTCATGCCTTATTAGCACTTCCCAGCACATTCACAACCTTATGCTTGTACAGCTCCTTCAGCTTGTCACGGGCAGGACCAAGATAGTTACGCGGATCAAATTCACCCGGCTTCTCAACAAATACTTTACGTATTGCAGCTGTCATTGCCAGACGGCCGTCGCTGTCGATATTTATCTTGCAGACAGCTGATGAGGCTGCTCTGCGAAGCTGATCTTCCGAAACACCGGCAGTGTTCTCCATCTTACCGCCATATTTGTTTATCTCATCCACAATATCCTGTGGCACGGAAGAAGCTCCGTGAAGTACAATTGGGAATCCGGGAATACGTTTTTCACATTCCTCAAGGATGTCAAAACGGAGCGGCGGTGGCAGTTCTCCCGGTTTGACCTTGAATTTAAAAGCTCCGTGAGAGGTTCCAATTGAAATCGCAAGTGAATCAACACCGGTTTTCTTTACGAAATCTTCAACTTCCTCTGGCCGTGTATAAGATGAATGTTCAGCAGATACCTCATCTTCTATCCCGGCAAGTACACCAAGCTCTCCCTCAACAGTTACATCATACTGATGAGCATACTCAACAACCTGCCTGGTCACTTTTATATTTTCCTCATAGGTGAAATGTGAGCCGTCGATCATTACTGATGAAAATCCTGTCTCGATACATGATTTACAGGTCTCGAAGGTGTCTCCATGGTCAAGATGAAGTACGATCGGAATTTCACAACCGAGCTCTTTGGCATAAGCCACTGCACCTTTGGCAAGGAACTGGAGCAAAGTCTGGTTTGCATATTTACGTGCGCCTTTTGAAACCTGCAGAATAACCGGAGATTTCGTCTCCACACAGGCACTGATAATAGCCTGTAACTGTTCGAGATTATTGAAATTAAAAGCAGGAATTGCATATCCGCCTTTTACTGCATTTTTGAATAACTCTCTCGAATTAACTAATCCTAATTCTTTATAGTGTAACATATTATTAAGTATTTTAAAATTGGCCGCACAAGATAGTCATTTTAACTTCAGGTTCAAAAAATATTTAAAAGCAAATCATCCTTAAGATGAAATCAGATATAATATTTATCTTCGTAGTCCAATTTTTAAGCCATGTCTGGCATCAGACGTGAACTTATGCAGCAACGTGGATTAAATTCCGTATTTACTAAATGGGCATTCATTGCGGACATAAAACCGGTAAGTAAGATGAAAAAAATTTTGATTTTCATGTTTATTTGTTTTTCTGCTTCCTCAGGATTTATCTTTTCGCAGGAAAAGGTCTGGTCCCTGGAAGAGTGTATAAAATATGCCATTGACAATAATATACAGATAAAGCAGCAGGTCCTTCAGACCCGTTTCCAGGAAAATACACTTGAACAGTCAAAGCTGAATCTGCTCCCTACTCTTAACGGCCAGGCTTCCCATAATTATTCATTCGGAAGGGCGCTTGATGAAACAACTTATGAATTCACCGATAACCAGAATATCCAGTCGAATAATTTTTATGCAGGAGGAAGCATGAACCTCTTCTCCGGCCTTCAGAATTATAATACGATACAGAAAAACAAATACCAGCTTCTGGCAAGTGAACTTGATCTTCAGAGTATTAAGGATAATATTTCTCTGAGCATTGCTCTCGCCTATCTCCAGATCCTGCTTAACACCGAACTTGTTACAACCACTGATAATCAGCTGCAGATAACGAAGCAACAGATTGTCAAGACAAAAAAGATGTTTGATGCAGGAAGCGTTGCTAAGGGAAATCTGCTTCAGATTGAGGCACAGGCTGCAGGTGAGGAACTTCAGCTAATCAATCTCCGTAACCAGCTTGAAATCTCCTACCTCACGCTTACCCAGATGCTTGAGCTCCATTCACCAGAAGGATTTAAAATCGTTACTCCGGATATTTCAATAGATACCGGCATGGTCATAACGGGGAAGGTTGATGATATCTTTAACCAGGCACAGTCATTACGACCGGAGATAAGAAGCGCTGAACTGAAACTTACGGCAAGTGAATTTGATCTCAAAATTGCCAACGGAGCAAGAAGTCCGAGATTATCACTCAATCATTCATTCAATACAAGGTTTTCAGATATTGCAATTAAACCAAGCAATCCCACTGAAAAATACAGTTTCTCCGAACAGCTTAACGATAATATAAATTACGGGATAGGATTCTCACTTAATATTCCAATCCTCAATGGCTGGCAGATAAACAAGAATATTTCAAATTCAAAGCTGAATATAGAAAGCAGCCGCTATACCCTTGAAGCAGAAAAGAAACAGCTTTATAAAACTATCCAGCAGTCATATGCCGACGCTGTTGCTGCACTTAAAAAGTATAATGCAAGCACGAAGGCAGTTGTCTCGATGGAAGAATCATTCAGGTATACAGAACAAAAATTCAATGTGGGAATGGTAACTCCTGTTGACTATAATGCTGCAAAAACACAGTTGCTTACTGCGCAGTCGGATATGTCGCAGGCCAAATATGAATTTATTTTCAAGACCAAGGTACTCGACTTTTATAAAGGTTTACCACTCAATCTCAATCAGTCAGCTAATTCCTCAACAATATCAAAATGAAGAATAATAAGATTTTAAGGATACTCATAATTGTAGTAATTGTACTTCTGATCTTTGCAGTAATCGGAAAGAAAGCCGGATGGTTCGGTAAAGCTGTGACCGTAAAGGTTGCTGTCGAAAATGCAGAAAAGCGGATGATAACTGAAACAATTACAGCCAACGGTAAGATACAGCCTGAAAAGGAAGTAAAAATAACTCCTGATGTTTCCGGGGAGATAGTCGAACTTACCGTGAGAGAAGGTGATGCGGTCACAAAAGGACAACTTCTCCTGAGGATAAAGCCTGACATTTACATATCACAGCGTGATCGTTCAATTGCTGCTATCAGTTCTGCCAGGGCCAGACTGGCGCAGGCACAGGCGCAGTTTACCCAGAGTGAACTTTCATTTAAGCGGACAAAACAGCTTTATGAGGAACAGACCATCTCCAGATCGGAATATGAACAGGCTGAGGCTTCATATAATGTTGCAAAAGCGGAAGTTGATGCAGCAAGATTCTCGGTAGTCAGTTCAGAAGCTTCTCTCAAGGAAGCAAATGAAAACCTTGTGAAGACATCAATTTATGCTCCGATGACCGGAACCGTTTCAATGCTTCTTGTTGAGCTGGGTGAGAGGGTTGCCGGAACCAACCTGATGGCAGGTACTGAAATCCTCCGGATCGCTGACCTTTCAAGAATGGAAGCCCAGGTGGAAGTCAATGAAAATGATATTGTCAGGGTCAGCCTGGGTGATACAGCCCTTATCGAAGTTGATGCCTACCTCGATGAGAAATTCAAAGGAATTGTCACTGAAATAGCTAATTCTGCAAAGACGACAGGCGTCTCTGCAGACCAGGTAACAAATTTCGATGTTAAGATTTTTATTCTTCCCGAATCATATCAGAAAATGGCTGTCCAGGGGATTAATCCTTTCAGGCCCGGGATGTCGGCCACTGTAGATATAGAGACCGAAACAAGAAATAACATATTAACTGTACCTATTCAGGCTGTGACAACCAGGATGGATACATCGGAGGTAAACATTAAGGCAGCTAAAGAAGATATAAGAACACTGCTATTTATTACGGACGGGGAATATGCACTGGCCAGAGATGTAAAAACCGGCATCCAGGACAATAATTATATTGAAATAATCTCGGGTATAAGTGACAGTGCCAGGGTGATATCAGCTCCTTTCAGTGCAATAAGCAAGAAGCTCTCCGACAGTTCCCTGGTGGAGATAGTCAAAAAAGAGGATCTTTTCAATGAGAAATAAGATCCTGATTTCTCTTTCTTTGTGATGATTTTATGTATTGAAACCGCCACCGGTGTTTGTTCCGTTGCATTATGTGACGGAAAAAGTGTGATCGCCCTGAAAGAGAGCGATGAAGGCCGTTTACATGCGGCTGTCCTTACAGTATTCATTCGTGATATCCTCCGGGAGGCCGGAATCAAAGCCTCCGGTCTCGATGCAATTGCCGTCAGCAAAGGGCCGGGGTCCTATACCGGGCTCAGAATAGGTGTTTCAGCAGCCAAAGGCATTGCATATGCAGCCTCTGTTTCTCTGATCGGGATCAACACAACGTATTCAATGTTCAATGGATTTCTGGATGAAGCCGGGAAGAAATATAATTTCACAAAGGATGACCTGTTCTGCCCCGTCCTGGATGCAAGAAGAATGGAGGTCTATTCCGCTGTATATAATGCCGAAGGAAAGATCGTAAGAGAGTTGAAAGCTGAAATAATGAATAATGATTCATTCAGCCAATACCCTGATGAGTCAAGATTGTTCCTCTTCGGCGATGGTGCGGAGAAATGTAAAAATGTTGTAAAAAGGAAAAATTTGGTAATTGAAACCGGCTACAGGATCTCAGCATCGTCAATGTGCAGACCCGCGTCAGAAGCATTTAGTGAACAACATTTTGAAGATGTGGCATATTTTGAGCCATTTTATCTGAAAGATTTTTTAACTTCGAAGCCTGTAAAAAACATCCTGGGGAAATAATTTGGTCTGGAAATTGTCATTGTTTGTAAAAAGTCTGATGAAGAAATTGTTCCTGTTAACAGCCTTCCCTGTATTGTTTCTTTTACCGGGAAAAGGTCAGCACCGCGCATATGTACCGGGGGAAAGAATTGAATATACAATACATTATGGACTGATAACAGGAGGTGAAGCCATCCTCGAACTGTACACTGATACTCTGGCCGGGCAAAAAACCCTTCATACGAGATTAACCGGCCGGACACTCGGGATTGTTGATGCTCTTTTTAAAGTTCTGGATATTTATGAAAGCCACATGGATCCAGTCTCTGAACTTCCCGTCAGATCTATCAGAAATATAAGCGAAGGAAATTATAAAAGGTACAATGTTGTGGATTTCGACCATACAACACGGACAGACTCTGCAATAATTACCAGCGATCTTACCGGCATTCACGTCACCCAGCCAGGAATACATGATATCCTTTCATGCTTCTACTGGTTCAGAAATCATATCCTGCCAGGCATAGATACAATTAAAAAAAGTGAAATGATAACCATAATGACATGGTTCACCGATGAACTTTACCCTATCCAGATGAGATATATCGGTTCGGAGGAGGTTAAAACCCGGGCGGGAAAGATTAAATGCTACAAATTCAATCCCGTTACGGAAAAAGGCAGATTGTTCAAAACGGAAGAAGATGTCTCATTCTGGTTTTCAGCTGATAAAAATTTTTTACCGGTTAAGATACGATTTGATATATTTGTCGGGGCTTTTATAGTCGATCTTGAGAAATATGAGGGATTGATTTACCCGTTGGATATAAAAAAGAAATAACAGAAAAAGGAAGAGGATAAATTTATGGCAAGCACTGCAGATTTCAGGAACGGACTGGTTATTGAATATAATAATGAGCTGTGTACGATAATTCAGTTTCAACATGTAAAGCCAGGCAAGGGACCGGCTTTTGTGAGGACGAAGCTAAAAAGCCTCAAGACGGGCAGGGTACTGGAGAATACCTTCTCCTCAGGTACAAAGGTAAATGTTGCCAGGGTTGAGCGGAGACCTTATCAGTACCTTTACAAGGATGATATCGGGTTTTATTTCATGCATCTCGAGACCTTTGAACAGATCCATGTCGAGGAACATGTTATTGATTATCCGGAATTTCTGATGGAAGGACAGAGTGTGGAGGCTGTGGTTCACGCCGATACCGAAACTGTCCTTTCTGTTGAACTTCCGCAAAACGTTGTAATGGAAGTAAAATATACCGAAAAAGGATTGAAAGGAGATACTGCAACAAATGCTTATAAGCCGGCGACGATGGAAAACGGCTCTGTTATTATGGTACCGCTCTTTATTAATTCAGGAGATAAAATTAAAATCAATACAGGCGACCGTTCATATGTCGAACGTGTCAAAGGCTGATAAAAACAACAGATGAAGATCCCGGGCGACAGGTTAAAAATATCCAAGTTCAAGCTGGATTCTTTGCTTGACATCACCATGTCAATCAATGCCCATCTGCCTACCGAGGTCCTTCTCTCCAAATACGAATCAATATTACGTGACAGCCTCGGCATAGGCAAGATATTGATCTTCAAGCTCTCCGATGAATGGGAATGCCTTCTTAACGGAGGATTCCCGAAAGATTATGAGTACATAGATGTTGAAGAAAAGCTTCTTCATCTTGATGAAATAACCTATGTATCGTCAGAACTCGATTTTAAAGGTGTCGATATTATTGTTCCGGTCTTCAATAACAATGTTCAGATAGCATTTCTTTTCATAGGTGATATTGAAGAAGAAGGAGAAGGCATGAGCCCTGTTATCAAGCATCTCAATTTTATCCAGACCATTTCAAACATCATTATTGTTGCCATTGAGAACATCCGGTTGCAAAAGGAGAGGCTGAAGCAGGAAGCTCTCAAGAAGGAGCTGGAACTAGCTGCCAGAATGCAGAAGATGCTCATTCCTGACAGCCGGCATATGCCGCGAAGGCCGGAGGTGACTGTTCATGGTTTCTATTATCCTCACTATGAGGTGGGCGGCGATTATTACGATTGTATAAGGTTATCCGACACCAAAACCGGGTTCTGTATTGCCGATGTTTCAGGTAAAGGTATGCCCGCAGCTATACTGATGTCGAATTTCCAGGCAAGCTTCAGAGCCCTGTTCTCGGCGGATTCCGACCTCGAGGAACTCCTTCATAAGCTGAATTCAATAGTCGTAAACAATGCCGCAGGTGAAAAATTCATTACTTTCTTTGTTGCACGGTATGATCATACCAACAGAATACTCGAATATGTAAATGCAGCACATACAGCTCCGGTTACCTATGATACATCAACCGGTCAGGTGGGCTTCCTGAACAGCACATGCGTGGGTGTGGGAATGCTCGACAATATTCCCCAGATTAAAAAAATATCTTTACCTGTCCAGGGCCATTTCAAAATAGTCTGCTATACCGACGGCCTGTCGGAACTTAAGGACGATTATGGATTTGAAACAGGTACCAAAGAAATTATCAATTACATCTCAAACAGCCAGCCGGTTGAACAAAACATGAAGGATATGCTTGCGTATCTTGGCATACCTGATGCAAATCCCTACCTGTTTGATGATGTTTCGATCCTGGCTGTTGACCTCAGATAATGATCATATAAATTTTAACAGGAAATAATTCTTCTTCCCTTTCTGAATCAGAAGATATTTATTGTTAAGAAGGTGTTCCTGCCCTATCAGCATGTCAGGATTATCTATTCTTTCCTTGTTGAGACTAACACCGCCACCCTGGATCATTCTTCTGAGTTCTCCTTTTGAACTGAAAACCTGCGAATGTTCTGCACACAGGGAAGTAAAAGACGCGCCATTATCAAGTATTTCTTTATTTATTTCAAAGGTCGGAACACCGTCAAAAACTGAAAGAAATATACTTTCATTCATTTTTTTCAGTGTTTCTGTAGTTCCCTTACCGAAAAGTATCTGTGATGCCTCAACAGCTGACTGGTAATCCTCCCTTGAATGCACCATAACAGTTACCTCTTCTGCAAGTCTTTTCTGGAGGATCCTTTCATGAGGTGAATTGTTGTGTTCTGCTGTAAGTCGTTCTATCTCTTCACGTCCCAGCAGTGTGAATATCTTAATATATCTGGCCGCATCTTCATCCGAAACATTCAGCCAGAACTGATAGAAATGATATGTCGATGTCTTTTCGGGATCGAGCCATACATTTCCGGATTCAGTCTTTCCGAATTTTGTCCCATCTGATTTTGTAATTAGCGGGCAGGTCAGGGCAAAAGCTTCTCCTCCTGTTTTTCGTCTTATCAGTTCGGTACCGGTAACAATATTACCCCACTGGTCCGACCCCCCCATCTGTAGTTTGCACCCAATCTCATTATAAAGATGAAGGAAATCATATCCCTGTACAAGCTGGTATGAAAACTCGGTAAACGACATTCCCTCTTTTGAATCGGATCCCAGACGCTTTTTCACCGAGTCTTTCGACATCATATAATTAACTGTTATATGCTTCCCGATGTCGCGTATGAACTCCAGGAAAGAATATTTCTTCATCCAGTCATAATTATTGACCATAACAGCCTTGTTCCTTCTTTCAGGACTGAAATCAAGGAATCTGGCCAGTTGTTTTTTTATACCTTCCTGATTACGGTTAAGAGTGGCTTCATCCAGAAGATTACGTTCCTCAGATCTTCCTGAAGGATCCCCTATCATTCCTGTAGCTCCTCCAACAAGTGCAACGGGAACATTGCCTGCCCTCTGAAAATGGACCAGAAGCATAACCTGGACCATATGACCGATATGAAGGGAATCGGCCGTGGGATCAAAACCAATATAACCGGCAACCATCCCCTTTTCAAGCATCTCCTCAGTTCCCGGCATGATATCATGGATCATGCCTCTCCACTTTAATTCTTCAACGAAATTCATATGCGCATTTTTGAGAAATGCAAATATAGTAAAGGGTTTTAAATTGATACTTCTGAAGGATGCCGCTCCGGTTCTTTCTCCTCATCGGGCTTCTTTTTGAACCTTTCGAAACTCCGGTTATATCCGCCTTCTCCTATTACCGGGAAAATTGCAGGTGCTATATCTGCTATGGGATTATAGAATTTCGATTGTTCAATCGCTGCTTTCGGTAATATAGGGTGACGGGCATCGATTGCATTCAATATTACAAAGAAAACACTGAGAATGAGAGCTGATTTAAACAGACCGAACACCATACCAAGAAGCCTGTTCAGAAATCCGATGGATGCCGCATCGATAATCTTGTCGGCAATTATACCGATGAAATGTATTATTATTACTATAACCCCGAAGGTAATCAGGAATGCTATTATCCCGACATAATTCCCGGACATATCGAACCATTCATATAACTTTCCGGCTGTGAATGAAGAGAATTTTATCGCACCCCAGATTCCCAGGATCAGGGCTGCCAGTGCTGCCACTTCTCTTACAAGGCCGTCGGTAAATCCTCTTATTACTGCTATTATCAGTATCACTACAATTATAAGGTCTATCCAGTTCATGTCGCGGATGTTGAAAGTGTGAAAGTAGGAAAGTTCCCGGAGTTATCAAAATGGGGGAAGGCGCAGGGGCGCAACGGAACAAGTTAACATTTGCCAGGTCCGGTTTAACCAGCCCTGCCTGGAAAGCAAAAATGAAATATTAACAACTAAACTGCTGATAATGTGTTTACTAAAGCGTTATTAACATTTTTGCCTTCAGGACGGATGTTTTTGAATTCCAACTTTTTATAATTTTATGAAACCAGGCAGCCTGACTGTCCGGGATGAACTTGAAAGTCAATTTCTGAATATTTACTAAACATGCTAAAGAAAATTAGGTTTGGTTCTCTTTTTCATTTAAGGGCAAAGCCGAAACCGGTAGCTGAACAATTCCATTATCAGTTCACATCAGGACATCTTATAAGTCTATTTATCAGCTTACTTTCGCTGTATTCTTTTCCCTCTTCAGGCCAGAGTATAATCCGTTCTTCATTAAGTTCCCTGGGGACTGCTGTTTCTGAAGAAGGATTTATTCTCCGTCAGACGATAGGGCAGCCTTCGAATACTCTGATTTTTGCTAACGGAGAAGTGACTATCCGGCAGGGATTTCAACAGGCAATTTCGGGCGAAAACCTTTATAAGGCAAATAATTCCCTCGATTTCAGACTCTACCCAAATCCTGCCAGAGATCGTACCCGGCTGGATTTCAGTGAGGAAATGAAAGATTATACTATTACTATTTATAATCTTACAGGGACTCCGCTGCAATCTCTCCCCGGTCAGAGCCGGCAGTCGCAGTGGCTCGATCTGAAAAGCTATCCGGAAGGAATGTACATTATTAAAATTACAGCCGGGCAAAGAACCGGATCTAAAAAACTGATTCTCAACCATTAAATATTCAAGAGTTTTAAAACATATAATTCTGCAGATAAATGAAGAAACTTATCACATTGTTGTTACTCGTAAGCATTTTTCTGCCACTGAAATCCCAGAATAAGATAGGGGTTTCATTCGGACAGACTTATTCAACATTCAGATTCAAAGATTCTGAAGGAGCGGTAGAAGATCTCAAGTACACTATCAGATACGGATATGGAGTGATCTGGCAGCAGGAAATCACGGATTTCCTTTTTGCGGAAGGATCCCTGGCTTATAACTGCAAAGGAGCCACGTCAACTCTGGGTGTTCAAAAGCTTGACTGGTCTCTCCACTATGTTAATGCTTCAATAAGTGCCGGTTATAAAATGACAATCGGCAGACTCAGCCCTCACGGCGGTGCAGGATTATATTACGGCAGACTGCTTAAAGCCGAACAATTCATCGGATCGGATTATTTCGATCTGATAGAAACAGATTATATAAGGAAGAGCGATTTCGGTGCAAATATTTTTGCCGGTATCGGATATGATTATTCTGATAACGGGTCAGTATTTGTCAGACTGAATGAAACGATCGGCCTTCTGCAGCTTGAAAAAGATGAACAGGCAACTCAAAGGATGTTTAACAGGACTTTC